>Ga0105356_10001783_pt1 | contig 21526 bp, 18 predicted proteins | sample GOMGulsemesocosm_3_FD_83502 | JGI IMG/M metagenome (GOLD analysis project Ga0105356, IMG submission 83502) | Methane-oxidizing microbial communities from mesocosms in the Gulf of Mexico - GOM9D Gulf of Mexico | ecosystem: Environmental > Aquatic > Marine > Cold seeps | place: Gulf of Mexico... | reverse complement strand
GTTTGTGCCATCCCAGATCCAATACTTTATTTGGTCAGATCTGGAGTCGTTATAGAGTTCGGCATCGGTTGCAAAATATTCTTTTACACTAACGGTGCCAGAGAACTGCCAGTAAATTCCGTGTTTTTCCCAAGTGGTAGAGTGAGGCATTCTTCCTCCTTAAGCTTTTATTCCATGCGCGCACAAGTGAAAGGTAAAGGCATCTAAGTGATATTGCATGCTAAAGCGGCAAAGACTGCTGGCAGTCGCCTTCTGGCACATTACGGGCAGTGGTGATAACCAAGAGCCGCAAAGACTCTCCCCCGCCACAGAGGCATGTTTAAATAGTGGTGATGGTTCAGATATAGGGTGCGCATCCTTGCGCAGTGCTTCCTTACAGAGAGTGTCCTTACTCTTCATTCCTTAGTTAATAACTCTATATGGATTTATTGTTTGGTAAATACATCATTCGAACTAATACTTTTGTATTAGTCGCGCTTAATTGAGTGACCGTTGTCGACTCTTTTCGGCCATCCAATGAGTAAGCTTGCTGCTGCACATTGCGTTGTAAAGTTATGGGGTTGCGGATTGATCCCGGACATGATTCAAAACACGCCACAGTATGCCAATATTCGAGCGGAGCTCTTGCATCAGTTAGCAATAGTCCGAAAGCGGGGTATGCGCCTTATCGGCGTATTCTGAAAATCCCCCGCTTATTGTGTCAGCTATCTTTACAGTTTTTTTTACGCTTCTTGTAAGTCATTGATTCTATTATGGAGGAATGAATCTTGCTAATAACTGATAGCAGGCCACTTTGTGAGTAAAAAGGATGACTGAGGTATGCCGGCCCGTGCTACTTCGCGGGCCCTTTTATAAGGAATAACGCCATGTCAGAAACGGATTCTAAGCCTACAGTATCATCGCGCATGAGCCGAGATTGCTCGCGAAAATCAGCGTTATCTAGTTTATTGCTGACTGTCGTGGTCGTGAGCTTCGCATTTTTCTCAATACCAGTATTCGCGGAGGTGCAGGACGTTACGCCTTTCGAGTGGTCTATGCCTGACCGCTTACTCGAAAACACAACATTTGACGGTTACGATCCTGCATCGCCTATACCACAATATGATCCCAATGCTGAAATGCTGCCAACCGGTGGATGGACTGTAAACTTTGATGCTTGTGGTGTTTCCAGTTCCACAATTAGGCAATACAAGTGGTCAGTTGATGGCGCTTTTGTGGGTGCCGTCGCTGACTGTCAGTTTGCACACCTATTTCCAGAAGAAGGTGTATACCGCATTTCACTGATCATCACTGATGATGCTGGTGATACTGCGCTCCTGGAAGAAGCCATTACGGTTCAAGACTGGTTAATCATCGCAGTGGGTGATTCTTATGGTTCTGGCGAGGGTAATCCCATAAAACCGTCGACAGCACAAGCATCAGTTGATTTTAGTGTGTTATTTGAATTGGCGGATAATCTTCAAAACGACGTCCAGGCAGCGTTGGAACAGTTGCCCGGATTGGAAGAAGCACAGAGTGCTGCGCAACAATTGCGAGACGATGCGCTAGTCACGCGAAACCAGGCGGAGAATGACCTTGCGCAGGTTCAACAAGATTTACAAGAATTGCTTGTTATCAATGCGAATGTTGAGAATGACCCCGTGGTTACCGCTGCGCGTAATAATGTCAATGCGGCAGCGCAGAAAGTTGTTATCAAACAAAACGCTGTTAATGCAGCGCAACAGGATTATAACAATTGTAGTTTTGGAAATTGTGCGGCACGATTAGCCATACTCACAGCGGCGAAAGCAGCATTAGCCACCGCTCAAGCAGAGCTCGTTGCAGCACAAGCCGCTTTGTTAGTTGCCCGCAATGCGGCAATCGTTATTTATTCTGCCATTGCCAGCATTCAGAATTTTGATGCCTTGAATTTTGCAATCGATTCGGTAACCCTTGCGGTAAACTTGGCACAAAACACCTACAACGCGGCACAAAATGCGTATGACAATGCAGTCAGTGCATTGCAGCAAGCCATTGATGCCGTCGCAAGTTTGCAAAGTGTCATCGCCGATTTGCAACAGGCCTGGGACGATGCGAAAACCAACGCACAAACGCAATATCTGGATCACCTCCCAACCTGGACAGCCACAGCGCCATCCTGGGGCACACCGGAACCCACCTACACAGACATTGTTATGAATGGTGTCTCGCCCGGCGAAGCGCTGCGCTGTCATCGCTCAATGATTTCCGGCCAAGCGCGTGCTGCACTAGCGCTCGAGCAAGCCGACGAACATACGTCCGTAACCTTGGTGCATCTGTCGTGTTCTGGTGCAACAATTGAGAGTGGGCTGATTACCGGACCGCGAGGACAAGATCCCAACGACATTCTAGACCCGCTACTTAATCCAACGATCAACTCTTCATTCACAGGAATAAACGAACAGCCGTCGATACAAGGGCAACTTCTAGCGACCAAACAAAAAATTCTGGGTCGTGAAATCGATGCCATCCTGGTGTCCATTGGCGGTAATGATATTGGCTTTGCTGATTTGATAGAGGCGTGTGCAGTTGGAGAACCCTGTCACTACGTGGCCGATGCTGTACCAGATCGAGTATTTGTAGAAACAAAAGCGGAGGCTTTACTGCAAAATTGTGATCCCCTGGCATATGTTAATGATTTAACCGGATTTAATTTGGACTCAGCCTTTTTCCCTTTTACCGAAACATGTATTGGAATATACGGTGCGGCAGCAGCAAACCCTCTTTTTGAATTTGGTGGTGAAGCAGCGGCACTATTTGACCAGAATTTACCGCTTCTCGCTGGGCAGTGGCAGAATTTAAATACAAAAACAAATGAATTATTTCCTGCTCTTGATACTCGACGCATCTATATCACAGAGTATCCGAATCCCACGGGGGATGATGATGGCAGCACTTGTGGCTGGGCACCCTGGCAAGCCACTACGTTTGGCGAAGAGCTGAAGAATCTGCCAGGTGTCACCAATCTCGAAATGATGTGGGCTGATACGGTGGTAGCCACAGGATTGCGAAATGCGACTCGGGAAGCGGCAGGAGATTATCAGTGGACCTTTGTTAGCGAGACTGACGTGCCCGGCGAAACCATTAGCTCTTTAACCCAAAGTCACGGTTACTGTGCAGATGATCACTGGGTGATAAGAATACCCGAGTCATTGCTCACTCAGCAGGATTACTACGGGGCTGCCCATCCGAATCGTGCAGGACATGATGTTTATCGGCAGGCGATCTACAAGCAACTTATGCAGGATTTATATCCTGCTGGTGAAGGTCAGCCACCCAGAACACCCATTCCACAACCTGAAGAACCCGCCCCCAGCGACGCTGATGGGGACGGTGTACCGGATGTTTCGGACAACTGCATCGCCGATCCAAATCCAGATCAGGACGACAATGATCATGATGGTGAGGGTGATGTTTGCGATGGTGATGATGACAACGACACTATCGGCGATACTATCGACAACTGTTCCTTCACCGCCAACCTCGATCAGAGCGATACCGACAACGATGGTGAGGGCGATGTCTGCGACGGAGACAAGGACGGCGATGGTGTCGACAATGGTCCCGATCAGTGCGAAGGCACGGCCTCTGGCGAAGTGATTGATCCGACAACGGGCTGCAGCATCAAGCAACTCGTCCCTTGCGGCGGACCGCACGGCAGTATAGAACCCTGGCGCAACCATGGACAGTATATCTCTTTGTTGACCAAGACATTGAAGACCTTCGTAGAGCTTGGCCTCATTGCTAAAGAGGAGAAAGGCGAAATTGTCTCGGCGGCAGGGAACTCGAACTGCGGCCAATAGAAACAGGCGTATTTCCTTTTATTGTAACGGTGGGGGGCTTCGGCTTCGCCTGTTTTTTTACGCAGAGTCTGCCTAGCCAAGCACCTGTTTCGCAAGCCCGGTTGCACGACCACGCACACAGGATCGGTCACGCTGAATCAGCGTTTTACCCCGACGTTAAATCCAAATATTTACTTCCACATGCTGTCCCTCAATGGCGTTTTCTTCGCCATTATCACTGGCTGGCTGCTATTGGCACAAAGCTGCCTGACAGGCTATGTCGGAGTGGTATTCAAATTTAAAAAATTATTGCGACATATCAAAAAAAACAACACACCCTGATAGGTGTGTTGTTTTCAAGTAGCCTCAAGCGTCAGCCTCATTGATGCTCCAAAGCATTAGCCACAACCTCCGATATCCTCGTAGAAGTCCTCTGTTGACGTTCATGTGAGAGATGAGCATATCGCTGAGACATTCTCGAACTTGCGTGTCCTAGAGTGGCTTGTACGTCATACAAACTACCTCCAGCATTAACAATTAAGCTTGCTGTCGTATGCCGTAGATCGTGTAAGCGGAATGATCGTTCTATCCCTGCTAGTTTAGCCATCCGCTTGAATGCTTTGATGGGGTTCTTTAGAGGTTTACCTTCGACTCTACCTGGAAACAGATAAGGGTTGCCTGGAATACGAGATAGCTGATGAAGCAGGTCAACCGCCATGGGGTTTAAGAACACATAGCGGGATCGACCAGATTTGGTTTCAGGAATAAACCAAGAGGGATGTTTGTTGGTTAGATTGATGTCTTCCCACCGAGCGGCCAAGCCTTCTGAACGTCTTGCACCGGTTAGTAGAAGAAACTTGATGTAACAAGCAGCATAGTAGTTTTCATCCTGATCAGCAGCTTGAAACAGGCTTCTGATTTCTGCTGATGACAAGAAACGTTGGCGTTGATTGTTCTCCTTGAACTTGCTGATGCCAGTCACTGGATTCTTGGCTACAAAACCCCACAGTACCGCCAATGCAAAGATCCGATGCAATAGTGATAGGTGGCGATTACAGGTGGCAGGTGCCTTTGTCTCATTCAATCGGTTGAGGTAAGTCTGTATAGCCGAATGCGTGACCCCTCCCAGCTTCTGATGCCCAAATACTCCCAATATATGATTGTTCAGCTTTGATTCGTCACAATCGACACTGCGTTTGTTCACTCGCGCATGAGGTAAGTAGTGAGCCTGGACAAACTCTTCAAATACTAACTCCTGTTTTGCTTGCTCACGTTGCTCTTTTGGATCAATACCTTTTGCTATGTCAGCCTTGTGATTGTTTGCTAGCTGGCGAGCATCTGAGACCGTCAACGCACCAAAAGCACCGATGGCAATAGCCTTTTTCTGTGCTAGAAAGGTATAGCGCAGTAGAAACTTTTTAGTGCCCGTTTTGCCTACGAGTAGTTTTAATCCAGGCACCTGGCTGTCGCTGTATTCGGCTTCTGTTGATTTGGCAGACTGGACATTGGCTGGAAGATTTTCTATCGTTTTTTGAGTGAATTGGAAACGAGTGGGTTGCGTCATAGCGCCTCCTATTGGGATTGTTTTAATGAAAATTGAAAGAGAAAAATCGTGTCAGGTCTTTGCAATCCTTGCGCCTGAGCAGCACACGGAAAGTCAAAGAATCCATTAAGTCAGCAGGTGCTTACCTGTGGGGGTGGATCGAGGTTTGAACGGGAGGGAAAGACATGTTGCTCCGGTACATTTCCGGTCAAGGTGAGTAGAAAAACAAGGAATCCCCAGCTAATGCAAAAACGGCCATTAGTTGGGGATTACATACCGAACGCTATGGTTCTGCAGCCAGAGTGATATCAAACACGTCCATCTGAATGTAACTGATAAAGTTACACTGCCAGAGCTCAAACAGCTCTCTGCCTGCCGCTAAGGAGAATACTTGGCCCATGTGCTCAAAAACCTGCTGTTCAAAGTCAAAATCAATCTCCTTGCCAAGCTCTGCCATATCGCCCATGCCGTAAAAGCAGAAGTCAGTGATGTAGTGGATGCATCCTTGTTCAACTCTGATTTCCACGGGATGAAAACCACCTGTTTCAGAACTGTAGTCAGGATCACGATAGTTGACTGTGATACTGGTTGCTTCGGGATGGGCTTTAAACAGATCGTTTAAATGGTTAAGCAGGAAGGGTTCTAAGGGGAAAGGACAAGCCGAAGGCTCAAGGGTTTGCATAATAAACCTCCATAATGATCAGTCAGTTTTCTTACGGGAAGACGAAGGCTTTTTGCCAGTGGTCTCTGGCTTTGGTTTTTGATTTGCTGCTACTGCTGGATCACCCTGCTCAATGGACAAGTTCGTGCCATTTTCCAACCACTTATCAGTCCAGTTGGAAAAGCCCGCTATAGTCAGCTTGAGAAGGTGTTGTTTGTCGGCAACCTTTTCAATAACGCCCTCCGCAAGTAGCACTGCAGCCATGAATCCGGCATTGTTTTGAGACTTGCTGACAAAGGCAGGAATTAACTTTGGTGCGGTAAAGGGCACGCCTGAACGAATGACTGCATCCAGGCTGGATACGATAATTTCAACAGGTACCCACTCTTTGCTGAAATAGCCACCAGAGCTATTGGCGACGATACGCAAGAACAACTGGTTGGCCGTATCGGAATAACCAATTTGATAATCTAACTGGCCTTGAGCACGACCACTTAATTTTTGGCAGGATGCCTGATGGATGATCCGAAGATCGGTTTCATCATTACTCGTAGTGGTGTTGGTGTCAGCAGGTGCTTCATTTTCTAATTCAGCTTTTTCAGACATAAGAACTCCTTCCTCGATTGAGGAATGTGATTGGTTGATAAATTTAAGAGATTAAACGTGTCCATAGATGGACGGGGAGAGCTATGAAGCGCCTACGCTCAAGCCTAAAAAACCGGCATCAGATAATATTTCATAGATCAAAACAACGATTACGCAGAACGAGAACATTTGCATAACCTTGGTTGCATAGTGATTTCTTCTATCAGTCTTTCCAGTCCTAAAAGCGAGGGCATATTGGGCGAACAAATAGAAAGAACAGCTGGACGCTATCAGGATGGGTAGAGCATAAGTCACTCCATATCTGAAACAGGCAAAAGCTATCAGAGATAAGCTTGCTACCAAGTAAGCACAGATAATAATGACAAGTTGGTGCTGCACTGAAATGTGCATTATCCCTGTCAGAACTTTAACTCTGCTTCTCTCAAGTAGCTCAGAACCTTTCCAGGCAAACAGTGAAAGCACAATTGAAACGAAGGCCAGTTGAAGAACCATTGTTTCTTTTAGGCTTTGTCTGAATAAAGATGCCCGATCTGCCATGTCTTGTTGTGCTTGGAAGTAGCCCAGTTCAAACGCTTCCTTGTCGTTACTACATCCCTGCAACATTGCCATGAACAGGATTACGACGATCCAGCCCATACAACTTCGTGTGTTTGTTGAAAGGTTATTCATGAGAGGGCGATTTTGTTTTTATTTCACGAACAACTGATGACAGCCCGCGCAAAATAAAAAATATCATGATGCCTATACCCAGTAACAAGACGGGGCGCTCAAGAATATCGATGACACTTTCTAGTGGTTGAGAAACTTGCTGGATTACGGTCTTGTCATCCAGTAATACTCTGCCGCTCAGCCCAACTCCGATGGCAACAACTGCCCACCAAACAAAAACTGGCATAGTCACCCCCGATTAAGATTACTTGTTGAAATCAAAACATATCCTCCAAAAGAACGTTGATACCCTGAAAGCTTTCTGCTGCGGGGCTGTAGAGAGAACTACATGATTGTTATATATGCTTGGAAGTGCCTTTAAGTCAGGAACTGAGCAAGCCTCGAATCTGAAGACATATATTAATCGAGGGTAATGCTGGATCAGGAAAGCTGATCAGTAGCCTGTGACATGCTCAAAAACACAAAGCCTCAATGCGTCATTGCATTGGGGCTTTGTCGTTTCTGGGCTTTTGATATTCAGAGATAGAGGGATTCACGATGCAGATAATCGATCACTGGCCAATAGGGTCATTGGCAATCAGCAATGAAATACAGCTGGCACTCCATGCCTATTTGCTTCAGCCATTCGAGAATGAGATTGAAGCTAGGGCGGTTTGGGCAGAAACATCGACGGTACTTATTTTCATACAGGAGGGTGACTGTGAATCGCTGATCAGCCACATCGGTGATAGACCTTGTCAGCTGATCAGATGGGCTATGAGTTTTCCTGACGACTGCGTTGTTCTTGCACCTAAGTACGAATTGAAAATGGGCATTCTAGGTGATGATGGATCAGGCATTTTCTTGCTGATTCATGACCAGAACAAGCTGACCGAATATCTGGCGAATAGCTAAAAAATAGGGAGTGGCTTCGGTCGCTCTTTTTTTTGATTACAAATCGGTTTGTGTGGCGAAAAGTGATGGCAATTTGGTGTTTTGAATTGGTTGTTTTGAGCGGGATTGAGGTTTTGGCTAGTGACAAAGCTGATGAGTTTTTGGGGGCCTTTTTTTTAGGGCATTTTGGGCGTTATTCTTCGGCAAATATTTCTACAGAGGACAGGTTTTGAGGCAACTCAGTAGCTTAATAGCGCTACTGAGTTGCCAAAAAACTGCCTCATTTAAAAAAAGATGAAGTTTTTTATCGGAGTGATTGGCGTGGTTTTTGGCCTCATAGTAGTTCCGTCGGAACCAATGATCATTGGTTCCGACGAACGTCCCTTGTTATTTATAATCCTTTTAATTCAGTATGTTACGTCAAATGTCAATGCTTTCATTTGAAATTCCGCTGACATAGTATTGCTTTCGTTGAGGCGTTTTGAGATCTCAACTTCTTTTAATTTAGAGAGCAAAAATATGAAAATAAAGATGTCCTACACGGACTTAAATAGCGCATCAAATTCTACTTTTTTTAAAGAGTGTGAATTTGAGTTCGACCTGATGCATCAACTGACGATGGCGCATAACTACAGCAACATTATTTGGGAGGGGGGAGTACGAAAAGCGGATAACTTCATTGCTGCTCACAGCCTGATTCTCGACTTTGATGGGACGTGGCCACTGGAAGCTGCAAAAGCTGAATTTCAGAGCGTCGCAAATGCCTGCCTTGTCACCAGTAAGAGCCACCAGAGTGAGTTTAAAATTGACGAATTTGGACAGCCAGGAAAAGCGATAGTCCCGAGAGACTATTTCCACGTGATTGTGGGTCTTCCGGAGCCAATCACATCCCTAGATTCATTTAAGACTGTCATGGCCAACCTGATCGCAAAGTACGGGTCTGACCCCTCCTGCAAAGACGGCGCACGCATGTACTACGGTTGCCCCAAACAGCAGTTCTGGTACTCGTAGTGATAATGAATTTAGTTAATCTTTTTTATAAAAAATAAGGAAACAAAAAATGAACGAAAATAACCACACTGAAAATCACACACAACAGGCATTCGATATCTCGAATTTACTTTTTCAGGGGAAAAAGCCCAAAGTGCCCTCTATACAAAAAACACAACCAACTGATACCAGTACCAGTGAATACCACACTATTGCGGGAAAAATGGTGATCATTGACGACAATGAAGATGAGCACACAGCAGCCGATTTACACCGCCTGATGGATTTACACGATAAGTACGATATCCATTGTCCGTTCCCCGGTCACGACGACACGAATCCTTCAGCCTTCGTTTCAAAGCAGGAGTCTGGAGACCTTTTTGTATGCTGCTTATCGTGCCATAGGAAGGGGTTTTACCCTTGGAAAGAGGAGGTCAAGGTTGGTAAAGGGCAGATTACGATTGCCAGTATTGATAAAGAAGCGATTACCAGCACACTGAGCGCGGATAAAAGCATGAGAGCAATGCTGACAGATATTGTTGCTCATCTTCCAGTTATTCAGTGCAGTGATCCTGCAGAGCTAGAAGCGTGCCACTTTGTCAGGAACATCAAGCAAAACTGCCTCTACCCTCTTGCCAAAGTTGAGGGCCAACTACGGATTTATTATGCCGGGTACTGGCAAAAGTTTGAGTCTTTGGATCTACAACGTTTCTTTGTAAAACGTCTGATCGAAAAGAGCTGTGGTACAGCGCCAGATAGAACAAAGCACCTGACAGACAACGTGATACACGAGCTCTTGGAAGAGTTTCACATGGGTCTAGAGCTGGATGATGGCCAGATTGCCATTAACCTGAAAAACAGCATCTTGACGATTAAAGACGGTGAGTTTTCAGAGCAAGCGCAAAGTCAGGATTTTTCGTTTTTATACAAGTTACCTTATGACTACGAGCCTACGGTTGATACGACATACATCCGTAATTTCTTCCTGGAGTCAGTTGAGGAAGATGAAGCGTTGGATGTCCTGTTTGAGTTCGTGGGATCAGCTTTCGTCCCTAATAGCGTCCTGAATATGGAGAAGCTGATGGTTTTTTACGGGTCAGGCAGTAACGGTAAGTCTGTTTTACTTGATCTCATCAAACAAACATTGGGCGATGAGAGCGTTTCGACTCTTGAGCTGCAGCAGTTCAGCAACGACAACAAAATTCAGGTCACAATCGGAAAACTTCTGAACATAGGCACAGAGTTAGAAGGCAGAGACATTACTCCGTCGTTGGTTAAGCGCTTGGCTTCGGGTGAGCCTGTGACAGTAGACAAAAAATACGCAGACTCTTTTACTATCAAGACTTTTCCGAAGTTGGTGTTCGCCGCCAACCAGCTCCCTGATAGCAGCAAGGACGTAACACTAGGCTATTTTAGACGGTTTCTAATCTTGCCCTTCAATCGGCAATTTAATCATGAAAAGAAACAGGAAGGCTTCATGTCGAATTTGTTGGAACACCGGCCTGCTATTTTGAAGTTAATCCTTGAAGGCACCGCCAGACTGGTGGCTAATCGTGAATTTACCTACTCCCCAAAAATTGCTGAGGCTGGTCGAAAATTTGAAAACTCAGTGGACAGTGTTAGCGGCTTCATAACAGATTGTGCAGTCGAATTGCCAAAACTTGGCGGGACTCCAAAATTTACTCCGAATCCAGTCCTGTATGGTAGCTACGAGCTCTATTGCAGGCTCGAAGGCTTAAAGGCTAAAGGGAAGCAGGAATTCCTGAAAACTCTTCGTAGCAAAGGATTTGGTGACCATAAGTCGGGCATCCAAGGGTTGAAGGCAATCGTTTGTAATCCGCCTGTTGATCCGAGCGGGGATTTGTTTTCTATCCCTGCTGTTAGCCCGATGCGGCCAGTATTCGGCTCAGGCCAACAAGACTTGGAAGTGTCTGCAACTAGTCCAAAACCGCCAGTATTTGGTTCGAGCCAACAAGACTTGGAGGTAGCTGATAGCTAGAACCGCCCGTACATAGCCCAGAAAGGACAGCTTGGGCGTTTTAATCGTAACAATGGAGCGGTATCCGAAAACACATGAAATAAGCTCGTAGCGTGTGTACGGTGCAACAAACGACAGGAAAGGTACTACCACTTATAATCCAATACTTTTGCCACATTAAGCAACACCAAGGGAAAGCAAAACGTTACGAAGATCCTCTTACACGTGTAATGAGCACAGAGGTGGCTTTCCTGGCATACCGATGAAGCCTAGACCTGAATTCTAAGAAGTCCCAATCTGTAATGGATTGGGGCTTTTTTATTTATGGGTTTGATGATGCGAAGGGTACTTGTCATGGTTGTTGCCTCTTGTTGATTGATAAAGGGTGGAGAGGCTTTCTCCATATAAGATACCGATGTTTTCGTGGGTTTATTTGGGGGATGGTTGGTGTGGTAGTGACTGACTGCTTCCGACCCAAAGCAGCCACTCAGTTAACCATTGATAACAGCATGGATGACCTGCGCGTACAGATAAACTCAACACGATTCTGTTGAAATAATGAGGGAGATGACATAGGCCATCTAATGACTGGGGGACCGTGGACACCAGCGGACAGGAGTCTTATGCTGAAAGTACCTTCATAAAGATACTGGATTAAGGCAGACAGGGAAACCACACATTGACACTTGGTTAGCTGATGATGGCAAGATGTTGGAAGTTGCCATAGATGATTGTATTGCTCAGATTTCCTCCGAAATGGCTTCAACGTTATTAACGTTGAAAACGAGAGAAGAAGGGGTGAATTCAGGATGATATTAGTCGAGAAACGACTGTTAATAATCGTGTTTACTATGTTCATGGCTGGCTGCGCAAACATGGACTTGGAGCCTTATCGCGCTCCGGATTCAATCGCTAGCTACGCTATAATAAAGGATCGACCATTTAAACTGACCTTAAGCTTTCATGATAAATTCATACACATTCTCAGTATCGATAGAAAGCGGATAGACGGTAAGTCACGAGGAATACCTAAAAGTGTTGGATCAGGCCACAATGACTTGAAGAAGGCGCTTGTCTTGGCCGTGGGCGTACGAAAACTACATGTTGAAGCCTGTAGGGAGCATGCAACTTTGTTTCATGTTTTATTTATGCCGCTTGGCCCTCATTTTCGTTGTGCTGACTCAATTCTTCGGCTTGAAGCAAGCCATGGATTTCAATATCGCGTCAGAGCCACTGTGAATAAAAAAGACGATTACGCCGATTTTTGGATAGAAAATATCGAATCAGGTGACAAAGTGACAGAGCCGATTCGCGTAAATGAACTATATTCGAAGTAGTCTCCTATCGGGGAGATTTTAACTTTCAGCAGATTGACCTGCACAGGTCTGTGCTCCTCCGATGACGAATCCGAATGGCCGCTGTTGGCACATTACAGACAGTGGTGATAACCAAGAACCATTAAGGCCCACACGACATTCCATCAACAATCTTTAAAGTATGAATAACTTAGGTGCAGTACTCACCAGCCTTTTTATACCAACACAATTCAAAGCAATAGTTACAGACTCAACTTTAAACTCTATAATTCTGCAGCCAAAAATTACGGCACAACGAACTGATCTATCTAGGCTTATTTACACGGACTGTACCAATGAATGTTAATGAAACATGCTCTGATTGTGGAAAAAATTACGTAATAACACGCGCCGATGCTCTGAAGGAGTGCCCTCACTGTTCATCAAGCTCAAACCAAGCATCAGAAGAAACCCTAGAAATTAGGAAACGCCTTAAACTCATTCGGGAAAAAGAAGAAAAACAAAACCCTCAGCATAAAAAGGTCTGCTCGGAAAAACCTGCAAAGGAGAAAAATACATCTTTGTGGAAAAAGCTTACGTCCCGCCTTAATAAGTAATTTTACTTATTAAATCAGTCATCACACCGCGAACCGTCCTCTTAATTTCCAGCAATAATCTTTGAAGAATGAATAACTAGAGTTGCTTGAAATGCCTCATAACGACCCGCAGCGGTCATTCGTAGGTACGACCTCCAGCTATTCTGGCCCACCTTAGATACAGAACAAAATAAAAATGCGCTTCAAAAAACACCCATTAATGTCGGTTTTTTTTACAAATGTATTTCGGTCTTTTTATAAGTCTTTGATTTTATTATCAAGGTATGAACTATGCATGAGGATTATAAGTAATAAAAACAAAAGAGGATAAGAATTTATCCGGATTTAATGACAGCGTGGAGGTAAAGAAAATGGATAGGAACATCAAGCTACTAAAGGGCTCAATTATTCGAACTTTCGCGATATTCTGTACTGCGGTGTTTTGTACGTTAACAGTGTCATCACTACACGCAGACCCACCATTTGGAACAGGACCATTTCCAGAAGGGCCATTTATATCCATCAACTGTGATGCTCCCGGAACTGACCTTCAGAATACCATTAATGGTGCGGCTTCTGGAGCCTCCATAACTGTAAAAGGAACCTGTGACGGTGGGCCTTTTCTCATTCAAGGGAAGGTTCTAATATTTGTCGGGCCAGCAACCTTGTCAGCCGCTTCTGGTGACTCCACACTTATTATAAGTGGAGCTACGGTTACAATTCATGGCATCACTGTCGATGGAGCTGGCATGATATTTGGCATTAATACAATCGGAAGTGTAATAGATCTCAACGGAGTGGAGGTCAAGAATGCTGAAATAGGTATAAGAGTTGGTGGTAATAGCCGTGCCTCTATCAGAGGCGGCAGCGATATCCATCATAATACTGGTGACGGGGTTCATGTAACAGATAGCTCGAACGCATTTATAGACAGCAGCAAGTTCAGGAATAACTCTTATGCAGGTATTTCTATCACTCATAGCAGCTCGGGTATTATTACCAATAATATGATTACTCTTAATCAGAACGGGTTGTTAGTAACCAAAATGTCTAGCGGCCTGATTTTACAAAATACCATAGACTGGAATTTGAGTAAGGGTGTTTGGATTGCAAGTCAATATGGGTTCATCGAGACCTTGAGTCCCGTCAATACCATTGAAAACAATCCAGTCGATGTACAGTGTGAAGACAGGGGAATATTTGAAAGCAGTTTGCCACAAATCAGTAGCACAAATAACACAGTCATCAGTCCTAATTGCGCAGTTATAGGTACAATTTTTTGATCTGAGCTGAGTGCCAATGGTATTTAGTCTATACCTTTTGCTCTGGCCCATCTTAAGTTTATCCATTGCGCCGGTACGACCAGTGTTGTGGCCGTGTCAGCTGTGTATATTCGGGATGAGAGCTTGGACAGGATTTGAGCGTCTGCTCTTGGCACAAAGCAGCCTACAGGCTTTATCGAAAGCTGTATTCAAATGGGTGGAATTAGACTGGTCGTGCTTTGATTCGCACTCGAGGATGTGCGGAAAGAAGAAATGGTGGGCCCTCCCAGACTCGAACTGGGGACCTGCCGATTATGAGTCGGGAGCCCTCTTTGTCTAAGAGGCAGCGGGAAAGATGTTGCTACTAGCAGTTTTATAAGCCTACTTAAACAACATGAAGGGGAAGCAAATGTTACGAAGATCCTCTTACACGCGCAAAGAGGCGGCTTTCCTGGCATGCCTGATGAAGCCTAGCCCTGAATTCCAAAAAGCCCCAATCTGTAATGGGTTGGGGCTTTTTTATGTGAATTTCGTACAAGGGTTTTTATATCGCTAGCAATTCATCAGCGTCGCGTGAGAACACCAAAGGTAGGGTTGACGCCCGATGTTTATTTTTCCTGCTGCGGTCCTGCTTCGCGCGCCGTTGTTCTGTTGGTGTTGTTAGATAAAAAGGGATGTGCAAGCATCCAGTTAAGCTTGATTGACTTGATATCGTGAAATCCCTTCAGGCCGACAACCATCTTTTCATGGCCCAGCTTGGGTTGATCAATGTAGGTCCCAAACAGACGATCCCAAATGGGTGTTACTCCTCCATAGTTGCTATTCGTTTCATTTTCGGTCGCTGAATGATGAATCCTGTGAACGTCCGGTGTCACTAATACTTTACGTAAGTGGCGGTCTATTGCTTCAGGCAATTTCAGGTTTCCATGAGCAAATGAAGCCATAAACACATGTATGCACTTGTAGATCAGAACGGCAATGGCCGGTGCGCCTAAAACGATGACGGAGATGGCTTCAGCCGCAGAGGTGAGAAGGCCGTCAAGGGGGTGGAAGCGAAGGCCAGTGGAAAAGTCATAGTCAATGTCGGTGTGGTGGACCATATGCAGTCGCCATAAGAGCGGGATCCTATGCAATAGAAAGTGTTGTGTGTAAGCGCTCATATCCAGAACGGCTATTGAAACAATGCAGGCGGGTAAAAATGGCACATCCAGCAGATTGAATAAGCCCCAGTTATGCTCGCTCGCTGACACTGCCAATAAAACAGGGGCGAATGGAAAAATTACCCGTAAAACAAAGATATTGAGAATAGTGATGGCGATATTGGAGACCCAGCGTAACCCTATGGGGTCAGACAGGGTTTTTCTTGGAGTGAATGCCTCCCAGCTAGCTATTAAAGCAATGGAGACAAAAAACAAGCCCGTATAAATAAGGCTCCCGTTTTCCAGAAGATACTCGATCATTGATGTTCAGCTGCTTGAATCGGACAGCGGATAATAACTTTATTTCTTCGCTTTATAGCGCGCGATTAAGATTGCACTGACAATCCCTGCACCAATAAGGGAAAAAGTGCCTGGCTCAGGCACAGGCTGAAAAAGTGCCCATGCAGGAGACGTTATCGCCACACCTGCGGCACAGGCCGCCGCTTTAGATAAATATTTTTTACTGGTTTTATCGGACTTTTGCATATTTACACCCTCTTTAAAAAATATATATATCTAGCTTAGAGGATACAAAGCAAATACTGCGCCAGTTCTGTATGTGTCTGTTTTTTAAAAAGAAAAACAATACCTCCCTAGGTGTCTGTAAAATTATCCGACAGTTTCTATCGGGCAAGCTTTATCGTTAACGCTGTTGCTACACCCCTGTAGTGGCGTAGTGAATTTGGCAGCCTAATTAGAAGTGTCACTACAATACGAATTTCACGAGCGTCTCTTGTGGGTCGCAGGCAGCCATTGACCGAAAAAAGGGGAGCCAGATCACACCCCTAAGAACGCGGCCGCAGAAGGGGCATTCAGAGTGCCTGTCTCTAGGACGCAGCGAGGAAGGTGTCCCCCAGATACACTGACGGACTTTCTGTTACCTTCTTGAGGACTTTGGTGGAGAGGTGAGAGTGCAGTAGCTTTATTTCGAAGCTAGGGAGTAAGATTCATTCCCTTAGCTATTAGATTACACTTAAGGACGAGTTTCGCCCCAAAGACCAGAAGGCGACCAGACGACACAAACAAAAAAGCCCCGCACAAAATGCGAGGCTTTTGAAATAATGGTGCCCGGAGACAGAATCGAACTGCCGACACGAGGATTTTCAATCCTCTGCTCTACCGACTGAGCTATCCGGGCACAAGCTGTTGCTTTTCTACTTCTAATTCAAACCCGCTAGGGCTATCCGGCAACAGGGCGGCTATTAAACCGTTTGCTTGTATGTGAGTCAAGCAAAAAACTTTGGATTTTATGAATTATTCTTCGCCGGGTGCTACATAGCCTTCAGCGCGCTCAAAATCTTCATTTGCAAAGAATTTATCCATCTGTTCGGTGAGGTATTTACGGGTTTCTGCATCCATCAAATTCAGTGAGCGCTCATTGATAATCATGGTTTGATGCGCCAACCATTCCATCCAGGCTTTTTTGGATACGTGCTCGAAAATATCCTGCCCTTTGGGGCCTGGGTACGGTGGTGTGTCGAGACCTTCCAGTTCCTGTTGGTATTTCTTGCAATAAATACTGCGTGTCATGATCTGTTCCGGCTAAATGTGAGGTTCTTAAGCTGGCGTATTGTACTGGCCTGAGCAGCTCTTTGCTACGTTCGTTATAACTTGCTTAACAGCGTTTTAATGGGGGCAGCCAGGCCAATGCCTGTTAGTTGCCGGGGGTGATACCAGCGCTGTTTATCGCCTGCCATTATCTGTGCGGGTACATGACTGACGCTGGCGAGTACCGGATGTATGTTGAGATGGAAGTGCGAGAAGGTATGACGTATTGCGGGCAGGGATTCGGTTGTTTGTATCTGTGCCTGTAGCTTTTGTTCAAGCTGGTAGATCAGTTGTTCTTTTTCTTCATGTTGCGGCAGGCTCCACAGGCCTCCCCAGATGCCTTGGGCGGGACGTTTTTCTAACAGTACTTCGCCAGCATTGTTATGCAAAATCAGGAAAAAGGCGTCGCGAGTTGGTATCGTTTTACGCGGTTTGCCCTGCGGGTAGTTTTTAACGCTATCGCTTTTGTGGGCGACGCAGTGTTGCAGCAGTGGGCAGCTTTGGCATTGCGGTTGGCTACGTGTGCAAAGTGTGGCCCCCAGATCCATCATAGCCTGGGTATAGTCGGCGAAGCGCTGCTGAGGGGTAAGTTGTTCAGCCAGTAGCCAAAGTTCTTGGAGTGTTTTGCTATGGCCGCTCCAGCCTTCAATGGCTTTGAAGCGAGATAATACACGTTTAACATTGCCATCAAGAATGGGCGCACGTTGTTGCATGCTGAGGCTTAGAACAGCGCCCGCGGTGGAGCGGCCAATACCCGGCAGATTTTCCAGGCCTTGTTGGGTTAGCGGGAACTCGTTAGCGTGTTGCTGGTGAATGATTTGCGCAGTTTTGTGCAGGTTACGGGCGCGGGCGTAATAGCCGAGCCCCGTCCACAGGTGTAGCACCTCGTCCTCTTTGGCCTGGGCCAGTGCTGCCACGTCGGGGAAGGTTTGCATAAAACGTTCAAAATAGGGGATGACCGTGCTGACCTGTGTTTGCTGCAGCATGATTTCCGATACCCACACTCGGTAGGGGGTGGTGTTTTGCTGCCACGGCAAATTTTTACGGCCGTGTTGGTCGAACCAGTCGAGAACAGCGTCGCTGAATTTAAAAAGGCTCGTCACAACGGTATTACAACCCAAACAGGTCTTTTAATTGCTGGGTCGCTTCATCACCCAGCTTCTCTTTGAGCTTGTTGTCTATCTGGTCACCGGTTTTACGTTTGATTTCTTGCTGGGCCAATTGCGCGGCAATGTTCTGTAATTCACGTTGATCAAGGCCGCACAGTTTTGACGGTTCTTCATTCAAGGAGCCCTGACAATGCAGAGGCCAGGCAACGTTGCGATAGCGTTCATGCACTTCACAAGCCTGGTTTTCCAAATCACCCAGGATTTTAGCGCGAATCTTGTAATCCAGTGACTGCTCGAGCAAATTGATAACGCCGGAGCCATTGATTTGCAGGTTGCTGAGAGCCAGTTGCAGCTGATCTGTTTGCATTACCCCTTTAACAATATTCATGTGGCCATTAAATTCTTTGAAGCGGGTGTTGGGCTCTTCTTCGACGACGCTGTATTGGCGGTCTCGAATACGGGCAATACTTTTGCAGACCATTTGTTCAATATTGGTGTTTTTAAGCATGCCGTCGCGGACATTGAAGTCAGCTTCACCGCTAAGTGATCGTTTGATGGCGGGCAGTGTATTACCAAAGGCCGAACCATTAATCTGTAAATCCATGGTGCCAGCCAGATAATCAACTTTGGCCAGCGAGGTGAGCAGGGGGGTAGCCTGAATGCCGGTAAAACGTTTGTTGAAATTGATTTGTGGTGTGTTGTTACGTGCGTCGATACTTGCGGTGGCTTTCATGCTGCCGCCGTAGAGGTTACCGGTCAGGCTTTTCAGGTTGATAAAGCCATTGTAGGCGACAACGTTGGCGTCTAGGTTATCGATCTGATGGCCGGAGGCAATGAGCTTGCCAATGTGCAATCGGCCGTTGGTGTTGAGATTGCGTAGCGCTGCAAGAGGTAATAATAGAGCGTTCGGTGAGGTGCTCTGGTTATCCTGCTCGCTTGGCGGTTTGGCGGGTAGGTAGCGGTCAAGGTCCAGACTGTCGACATTGAGGGAAAAGCTCGACGCCATGCTGTTGAAATCGGTAAATTTGAGATTGCCTTGCAGTTTGCTGTCATCCAGCTGCAGGTTGATTTTGGGTAATTGTAAGGACTTGTTGGTGCCGCTGAATTGTATTTGTCCAGTAAGGCTGTTCAGCGTTTTTTCGTCGGCAGGTGTTGCTAGCTCGAAGCCTAATGTCGACAACAGCGAGCCAGGCTTTAAGGTGTTGATGTCCAGTTGGCCTTGATAACTAGCTAAGCCGTCGAGTGAGCTGGTATTTATATCGCCGATTAAATCAAGTTGAGGGCCGCGGAGAGTTAAATTCTTCAGCGTAAACTGGCCTTTGTTGCTATCGAACTGCAGGTCTGATTTCAAATCCAGTTCTATAGCCATATCAGCCAGCGCGGGTGTTCGAAAAATGCCGGCCCAATGAGATGGGTTGAATTCGGTGATGGTTATGCGGCCACTTGCGACGGGGGATTTTAGCAGCTGTTGTACTTCCAGGTTTGTGTGAATGCGGGTGTTGTCGACATCAAGCACGGTATCGGTCAGTGTTAGCTGTTCCTGTCCTATATCAAGTGATACTTGGCTGGTTAGGTGTGCCAGAACGGGTGCCTTCAGCTCACTGTTCAGGTAGCTAAAGTTGGCAGTTACAGGGAAGGCGCTGCGAAAACTGACGTTATTAACAGTGAAATCCAGGTTTTGAAACTGGTGGTCGCTGCCGGTTGCGAGATCTTGATAGCTGACGTCGGCATTTTCTATTTCCAGATAGCCCAAGACAAAGGCTGCCAATGGCAGAGACGCCAGATCGGAAGAGGCGGATGTGCTTTTGGCGTTGTTTTTTGACGATGGTTCGAGCTGCCAGTTGCCTCGGCCTTTGGCATCTTTAATGAGCTGTAGTTTAAAGTCACGTAGTGCAATGCCGTCAATTTCCAGCTCGCCTTTGAGCAATGGTGCGAATTTGGCAAAAATACGCGCGTAGCTTGCGGATGCCAGGTGTTCGTCGTGGCTGTCGATGCTAATGTTTTCAACACTGACGCCGAGCCATGGGAATACCGAAAGTTGCAGGTCTCCGTCAATATTGAGTTCGAGCTGACTATGTTGTTTTGCCAGCGATTGAATTTCTGCTTTGTAATCGTTGGCATCAAAAACGGTGAACAGATATAGGGCTGCACCGCCCACGACTAGAATTAGCAGGGCGATGACGGCAGAAAATATTTTCAGAAACAATGACATGAGTTTATGACGATCTCTAGCAATCGAGTGGGGTACGGAAATATCTGACCACAAGTAGGGCTGTGGATTCCGAAAAGATTAGCTTTAATCGGGTGTGCGCTGCAGGCTGCTGACCTGACTTTCATCACCCACCAGTAACAGGTCGGCAGGGCGGGCTGCAAATAGACCATTGCATACCACGCCAACGATGGCGTTAATGCGCTGCTCTAATTCAACGGCGTTAGTGATTTCAAGGTTATGCACGTCAAGAATGATGTTGCCATTATCGGTGGTAAAGTCAGCGCGGTATTCCGGTAAGCCGCCTAACTTGACCAACTCTCTGGCGACATGACTGCGTGCCATGGGGATGACTTCAACGGGCAGCGGAAATGCGCCCAGTACACTGACCTGTTTGCTGGCATCGACAATACATACAAATTCATCGGCTACGGCTGCAATGATTTTCTCACGGGTTAGTGCGCCGCCGCCGCCTTTTATTAATTCCAGATGATCATTGCTTTCGTCTGCACCATCAATGTAAACGGTTACACGATCGACACTGTTGAGTTCATAGACGGGAATGCCATGCTCTTTCAAGCGCTCAGCAGAAGCAACGGAGCTGGCGACGGCGCCATCGAATGTGTGTTTGATTTTTGCCAATTCATCGATAAAGAAGTTGGTGGTCGAGCCAGTACCAATGCCAACGATCGTGTCGTTTTTTAGTTTGCCTTGAATATGGCTAATAGCGGCTTGTGCCACGGCTAATTTGAGTTCGTCCTGGGTCATTGGCATAAGCTCGGTTACAGGTGTTGAGTGAGTGGTCGAATTATACGGTTATCGGCGTTAGGTTTGTAGCTGTGTGGCGAACTAATGCTTTGAAAACCCCGGCAATTGGTGAAATGTCGGGGATAAGCCATTATCATAACGGGCATCGTGAGCAACCGTCTTTGATGATGCTCCAAACCTTGTCAGACCAACCTGAATTGATGCCAGATTATGCTGCAGACCTACGTTAAAAAAATTCTTAAAGCGCGTGTTTATGATGTTGCCATTGAAACCCCTGTGGATGATATGCCGACTCTTTCCGAACGCTTTGGTAATCGAATTTTACTGAAGCGTGAAGACCTACAGCCGGTGTTTTCATTTAAATTACGGGGCGCCTACAACAAAATTTCTCAGTTGAGCGAAGAACAGCTCAAGTGCGGC
>Ga0105356_10001781_pt1 | contig 21531 bp, 16 predicted proteins | sample GOMGulsemesocosm_3_FD_83502 | JGI IMG/M metagenome (GOLD analysis project Ga0105356, IMG submission 83502) | Methane-oxidizing microbial communities from mesocosms in the Gulf of Mexico - GOM9D Gulf of Mexico | ecosystem: Environmental > Aquatic > Marine > Cold seeps | place: Gulf of Mexico... | reverse complement strand
ATGCATCTTGCCCTGCTGGTGTATCAATGCGTATGATATTGTTTTCTTGAGATTCTTTTTGCATTCCTTGCCTCAAAAATTAAATAATGCACTTCATAAAAAAGTGTACTCTTTAAACTTATAACTTTAATAGAATCGATATTATTTACTTACAACACCTTATATAGATTAAGTCTTTATAAACTTCTCTTATATAAAGATAAAACAAAAAAACCCTGAGATTATGATCTCAGGGCTTAATAAATGTAATTTTAATCTACATCTTGTGACCAGTAACACAGCTATAACCATGGCGATGGTTACTGCTTGCTAAGTTCTTATCATCAAATTCGAATACGCTGTTAACCATTTCAGTGTAGCTAATAGTGATATTCTCTACAGGGCGATCGCCCTGAACTGAAACACTGTAGCTTGAAATCATTGCATCTGTCAGTTCAACAGTCATGATTTCGTCAAGTCCTTCTTCACCTTGTTTTGTTATGTGAAAAATCGCTTTTTGCCCTTTACCAACAGTAGCTTCGTGGAAGAAGTAAGTTGAAGATTTGTCTTGCAGTTTAGTAATTGTAACTTCACCTAGACGCGCTGCACTTGCTTCACGATCTCTCGCAGTACCAGTGAAAGATGTTAACTCACGACTTACATTCCAATCTAGTGATAGAAGTGTAATTTGGTTTTCGTAGCCCTTTGCAGTAGCTTCACCTTTATCTTTAAGAGGTCCTTCGTAATCTAGGTACGTATTTGCTTGCATTTAGAATATTCCTTTTTGCATATTTATTTTTCATCCGTTCTGGATGGGCTTTATATTAGCTTTACACTGTAAACTAATTCTACTTTTGCCATTTCGACATCATTGTCTCTATCATTAAACGCATACTAACTGTGTTAATTTATCCAAGACAATTGACAATTCGATTGACCACAATCCTGTTTCGAGACTGGGTACATTATACCTATAACAGGGAAATGAACAATGCCTTTTTTGAATAAAAACTTTAAATACATCATCCAATTAGTGAGTATTTAGCATTAATGCAAAATCATACGTCGTATTCGAAATACTCATTAACAACATCTATTTTAACTTCATTTGTTTCTTGTTTTTTAGCCATTTTAACTAATAATTTTGTGGATAATTCAGGTAAAATTGTATTTTGTAAAATGTTATGAATGTTTCTAGCACCAGAGCCTGCGTCATCACACATTTGTACTATTTTATCCAGTACAGCTGTTGAATAATCAAATTTTGCATCATAGTTTTTTTCCATGCGCACACCCACACGTGCTAATTGAAGTACAGTGATATCATTTAACATTGCTTTACTCAGTGGAATATATGGGATCACATTAATTCGACCTAAAAATGCCGGTTTAAAAACATCTAATAAATCATCTTGCAATGCTTTTCTTAGTCCTTTGATTGACGGGATGGTTTCTTCATCTGCATATAAGTTCATTGTGGTATTTGTTCCCACATTCGATGTCATGATGATAATTGTGTTTTTGAAATCGATATCACGTCCTTCACCATCTTTGATCGTGCCTTTATCAAATATTTGATAAAATATATCTTGCACACCTGGATGCGCTTTTTCCATTTCGTCAAGTAATACAACACTGTAAGGTTTGCGACGAACGGCTTCAGTTAATACACCGCCCTCACCGTAACCAACATAACCTGGAGGAGAACCCAATAATAATGAAACTTTATGTTCTTCCTTATATTCAGACATATTAATCACAGTGACATTATCTTCACTGCCATAAATATTTTCAGCTAACGTTAACGCTGTTTCTGTTTTGCCGACACCACTAGGGCCTGCTAACATGAAAACACCAATTGGACGTTTTTCATCACCTAACTGGGCACGTGATGTCTGCACTGTTTTTGCAATTTGCTCAAGTGCATGAGATTGACCAATTACACGTTTTTCCATATTGTGTTGTAATGATAAAATAGTATTTATTTCATCTTCCTGCATTTTACCTACAGGGATACCCGTCCAGTCAGAAATAATCTCTGCAACGAGTTGATCATTAACTTGCCAATGCACCATTGGCTGTTCAGCCTTATTTAATTGAGCTTTACATTCGTGTAAACGTTTTAATAATCCTTCTGTATCGTCATTATTTTGTGAGTATAACTGTGTTACTAACTCAGATATTTCTTTAACTAATGCTATTTCCAATTGCCACTGCGTGTTTAATGGAATTAAGTCTTGTTGTGCTTGTTCTAATTCTTTTGACAAATTAGCAACTTGTACTTCGTGGCTTTCACCGATTGATTGTTCACGCGTTAATACTGCTATTTGTGTTTCCAGTTGCTGAATTTTTCGTTGTAACTGCTCAACAATACCTGGTATAGAAGCTTGACTCATTGCAACACGAGCACATGCGGTATCTAATAAGCCAACGGCTTTATCTGGTAGTTGGCGACCATTAATATAACGATGTGATAATGCAACTGAGGAATGTAATGCTTGATCAGAAATTGACACTTTATGATGGCTTTCCATTACAGGTAATAAACCGCGCATCATGATCACTGCTTGTTCTTCTGTCGGTTCTTCAATTTTAACGACTTGGAAACGCCTTGCTAATGCCGCATCTTTTTCAAAGAACTTTTTATATTCAGCCCACGTTGTTGCAGCGATTGTTCGCAACTCACCACGTGCAAGGGCGGGTTTTAATAGGTTTGCAGCATCATTTTGGCCTGCTTGTCCACCACTACCAATCATTGTATGTGCTTCATCAATGAATAATATGATTGGGTTAGCTGAGTTTTTAACTTCATTTATCAATGATTTTAAACGATTCTCAAATTCACCTTTCATGCCAGCACCTGCTTGTAGCAATGCCAAGTCTAATACATGTATTTTGACTTCTTTTAGTGAATCAGGGACATCTTTTTGAGCTATTTTTAACGCAAGCCCTTCAACAACAGCAGTTTTACCTACGCCAGCTTCACCTGTTAAAATAGGATTATTTTGACGACGACGCGTTAATATATCTATCATTTGACGAATTTCATTGTCACGACCTAATATTGGGTCGATTTTACCCACAAACGCTTGCTCTGTTAAATTTTGAGTAAACTGATCTAAACTCGGTGTTTTACTGGCTTGTGATGTTTGTCCCGATAAAGTATCGCTATAACTCTGTGACAATTTTCCATTTACTTCAGTCGACTTATTCACAAGTTCTGGCCATGCATGTAATAACTGTGCGGGTTCAACTTTGTCTAACAGCTTAATTCTTCGAGTGATCAAACTTGATAAAGTATCATCACTCAGTAAGGTATACAGTAAATATGCCGAACGTATTTCGTTATCATTAAATTCTATACTGGTATTTAACCAAGTTTGACGTAACCAACTTACAATATGCACAGATAAACTTGGTGCAGCACTATTACCCGTTTTTTGTAGCTCTAATGATTTTAATAACTCATCAACCAATACGTCCTTATCTATTGAAAAACTTGATAAAATCAAACGTATATCATCAGCTTCTTTTTCTAGTAATGACAATAACCAATGCTCGATTTCAACAGTGAACTGGCTTCTTGAATGACAAATACTTGCCGCACCCTCTAAAGATTTCTTCACCATAGGGTTGAGCTTATCAACAAGTTTGCTTAATGACATGGAAGACATAATTTTAATCCTTTATTTTTGTTCGCTATCAATTTAGAGATAAAATACAAGGCGATGATTGAACTCCTGATCGCCCTATTAGTTGGCAGCCTAAGCCTAATGGCAAAGACTCATGAGATAACTTTGCTTTAGTTACTTCACTGTGTTGTAGCTTAAGTTGCAATGTGTAGTCGATATTCTGCGTTAGATATGCTTTTATAATTGTGTGCGCGGCTTCACTACGTTTACCATTAGGTAATAATGACTTGGTATCCGTGTTTGATTTAGGTGTTAAAACAATTTTTATATTTGAATTGATATCCCATACTCTGCTACCACAACTGGCACCCATTCCAAGCCTTGCATGATGCCCTTCAGGTTCAACCCGACTACCTAACCGGGTCTGCTCACTTGCATCTAAATACATCCACTTACCTTGAAACTGTTCAATTAAAACATCACAATTTGTTATATCTGTTAATATATTCTGCAACCCTTCGACACTGCGAATTTTATGATTGAAAATGCCACTATAATAAAGATTCTGTGCTGATTTTCCGCCAGCAAGATGACTTAAAGATTGCGTAAAAGGGTCTAATTGAAAACGATCATTGGTTTGCAAATTAATACCAAACTGATACTTTTCCCAAGCGCGATAGAAAAGCGAAAAAATGCGATGATTAAATAAATCATAAAAATCACGCATGCCAGTATCTTTTAACTTTACTCTTTGCAATACCAACTCACTATAGTGTTGAGGTAATACGCCGCTTGGACCTGTCAAACCCATAAATGAGAGTGACATGTCAACATTACAATACTTTTTGTTTTTTTTAGTCGATTTTGAAATATTACTGATTGGATGACCGGGAAAGCCAAGATGTTGAATCGCTTTGAACCTGATCAACTCATTATCTGGCAGTGAATCATGGCCTACTTTATTATATTGTTCATCGCCTAAAGCTAATTGTTTTTGGATTAAATACACAGTTTTATAAAAATCTGCGCTACTGTGATCATCAATTAAAGCACTGATACTCATAATAATGGCCTTAAACCGGTTCGGCTTGGCCAAGTATGATAAATACCATCTTGCTCTTTGAATTTAACAAGTACACGCGTAAAACTATTGATAGCTGCGAATTGCGCAAAAAATCTATCGAGTATCATCGTAAAAAAGAATACTCCACTGCCAGAATAATCATCACCTGAAAAAGTAATTAAAATTTCACTGCCACTACAAAAACTGATACGCCCATTTTGATTTACTCTAGATACAGTAGGATTAATCAAAACATCATAAATATTACTGATCATTGATTTGTTTTCAGGGGCATTTTTAAAGTCATATAAGAACAGTAACTGTTTTAATTTATTTACTGCATCATCACACGTAAAGTAATCTAAATTAATATGGCTAATTAATTGCCAACGTGTTGCATCTTTAAATTCTGCTCTTACTGGTTTTGTTGGTGCAACCAAGCATTTTATATTTTTAATAATATCTGCGCGATCTGGGTTAAACATTTTAGGCTCGCCAGTACCAAAAGGTAAGTGCGCAGGTAAATTACGATTACTACATAATGCTTTTATACTCAATAGCCAAGTACCGTAATCATCAGGTACGTCAAAACCTTTAAATGTATGGTCAATCAACGACAGATAAGTATCTAAACCTTGCTCTGCATAACCACCTGCCCAGTTGGTTGTTTCTCTTCTAATATTCCAAAACATTTTTTTTTGTGCGCTATATGCGGGGTGTGCTTCCCCATAAAAAGGTTGTACTGGTATTTTATTATCTTTGGGATCAAACGCGGTAACCTCTTGGATTTTGATTATTTCTGACACTTCAGAATCGAGATAGCGCGGGAATAATTTATATTCATATAATGCGGGTTCAATTCTTACGGGTTCTAATTCATGCTCAAATAAATTAATTATTGGCGTACAACCTAACAAAAAATGACTTTTTGTTACTTGTTTTTCTAAATCAGGTGACGCTTTATCTAAATACAGATACAGGTCAAATTTATCTTCAACATGTAACCATTTTTTATTCAGATCTACGATATCAAAAAATAAAAACTTTTCAGGTAAGATAAATTTTTCAACTAAATAACGATATCCGGATAATGTTTTAATACTATATGGGACAACTTTTTCTTCATTTTCAAAACCAACTGATTGTAAGTGCCTTGGTTGTAAATAAATTGCTTCATTTGTTTCACCTGTTTTAGCAATACACATCCCAATACAATGCTTAAATAGTAATTCATATAAAGCATATGTTTGATGCGCTTGCCCATTGATATAAAACCGTAATTTATCAATGCCTAATGTGCTGACTGCCACTTCATCATATTCACATTCAATTGAAATTTTTATAATTGACTTTGCTGTTTGCTTCCAAGTTGCTTTTGGAGCTAAAAAAGGCGCATTGTGAAATTTTGCATCAGAAACATTTAACGGCCAAAGTTGGGTGTCATAACATGTTCGAAAATGGCAAGGTTTCATGCCCTCAACCATAGTTTCAATTTTACTGCCCTGAACTAGCTTTACACCTGTTGTTGATACACTTTGCGTTTCTAATTGAATCACTGACATTGAAGGTATTGGTGCTTGATAATCTGGATATAACTGTCCTAATAAAGCATCTGTTAACTCAGGAAAACTATCATCTAATTTTTGTCGGATCTGTGCTGTAAGTAATGAAAATGCTTCAATAAGGCGAGACACATGTGGGTCTTCAATATTTTCATCACTGAGCTTTAGTCTGCCCGCAAGCTTAGGGTATTCAGTCGCAAAATTAGAACCCATATGTCTGATGAAAGCTAACTCACGATTATAATATTTTAATAAATCATCATTCATTCAATTTTCTCTTTAACAACCATACCTAAGTGAACGGGTTCAACCTCTGAGTTAAATGTTATGTATTGTGGCTCAGGTTCTGCATATAACAAGGCATTGATTCTGATACGTAAAGTTTGATCAACGTCTTGCTCTTCTTCTATGATGTAAACTTCAACTTCTATAAATCTTGGTTCAAACATTTTGATTGTTTTTGCAACTTGCTCACACAATATTTGTCGCCCTTCACTGCTGCCTACCGCAATACTCGAAAAATCAGGTAAACCATAACTTAATACTGATTTGTTTAATTCTTCAAAACTTGACGGCCAAACATGCCATTGCATTTTTGTATTTAATAAATTCTCAAGATCACGACAAACATTACTTCTCAATTGTTTTAAATTAATCCCTCTTAGTGCTTCTTTAGGATCAGGATTTGAAGGATCATCATCTATTAACTTATCTAATAAAGAAGATTGAATTTCCGGCACAACAAATTGACTCAAACTATGCAGTCTCTAGTGATAACGTTTTGATTTTACGAATATCATGTAAATTGATAGCTTGTTCGTTCACTAACCACATTTTTAAACCTCGACCCAAAACTACATTTTCTGTTTTTTCAAGCCAATCTGTTGATTTACCTAATTTGTCATGATCAATTTCACTATTAACATAAATTAATGGGATATGTGCTTCACCAGAGGGACCATTTTTGATTTCTAAATCGACACGACACCAGATACTCTCTAGTAATGATGAGGCCGGTTTAAAATCAATAAATTCAATATCTGCCATCTGAACAATATAGTAGTTACCATTGGTACCAAATATTTCAATAAAACCCGCTAAGCTATCATCTAAATCTCTCAGTTCATTAACTTGTTCATCATTAACTTCGAATTTACTTTTACTACGCGCTGCTTCAAGTGCAAGTGAAGCAGAGTCTATTGTCTGTGCATCACCGTTAACTAATTCCATTCTTAATTTAATGAACGCCTCAATTTCTGCATTTGGTTCACAAAAAATATCAGGCGTTGCTTTTCCCTCATAAAAATCAAGTCGGGTTTGCTGTGCTCGAATCAACTGCCTTAAGTTTGTTGCTCCTAGTAAACTTTCAGGATGGCGTTGAACTATCATGTTTAACTGCTTATCTGCTCGCTCTAATTCATTATTAATACATAATAATTCAATAAAACTACTGCGGTATTCCATATTCGCAGGATCATCTCTTAAATATGCTTCAACAACAGAAATAGCTTCTGATAAATTTCCTTGTTGAAATAACTCTATTATCTTTTTCACGTGTTCATCCTTTTTTTAAATTCTTATTGCTAATATTTAATTTTTTGGGGCTAATTCTGTAACCAGTTTTATCGTTGATATCATTTGGTCTAATTGAAAATGAGGTTGTAATTGAATAATCGAATAATAATGACCTGGCTTACCTGGAATCGCCTTCACTTTAATATTGGCACTACGCAGTGGTGCACGGCTATTAATTTCATCTGATGCTGATTCAGTTGCTGTTGTATATTGGTGTAGCCATTTATTTATTTCACGTTGGCACGCATCAGCAGTTTGAAAGCTACCTATTTTTTCTCTACCAAGTAACTTGATGTAATGGGCAAAACGCGACACACATAATACATATTGCAACATAGATGAAAGCTTGGCGTTCACATTTGCAGACTTACTATTATAATTGCTTTGTTTTTGTACCGATGAGTTACTAAAAAATACTAAATGATCTGTATGCTTAATAGCAGATAATGGAATAAAACCATTATCTGATAATTCTTTTTCTAACCTATCACCCACTTGTAAGTTGATAGAAGGTTTATTATTGTCATGATAAATCTCTGTTTCATATCGACTGATAGGTAAATCACACACCACACCTTTGTCTTTTCTAGCGGCATTCATCCCGCGAATTTGTCCAAACCAACCAGACTCGCAAAATGCACGCATCACAATACCTGAAAAGGCAAAAGCAGCATTGCCCCATAAACAATCTGTTTCAGGTTCATCTATTTTTTCTTTAAATTTGAATGATTGTTGCCTTGTGCCATCATCTAAATATGGCGAACGTAACAAGATATTAGGTAATGTAAGACCTAAAAACCTCGATTCTTCCATTTTCCTTAATGAACGCCATTGGGTAAATTCAGGTTGTTCAAAATGTAATGTGATATCTATCGCATTACTTAAGTGTGAATAATGATCTACGCCAAAAAATTGCGGTGATAGTGAAGTAATAAATGGTGTAAAAGCTGCAGAAGAGATCCTAGCAATAATTTTTAAAGTTTCGATATCATGATTATTAAAACTGCGATTTACATTTGAACCAATTTGATAATTTCCGATGATGATTCCAAAGGGCTCCCCACCAGATGTATCATATTCATTACTATAAACTAATCGATAAAAATCGCTTTGATCAAACTCTATTGCACGATTTAAATCTTTACTCAATGCTGACCAATTACAGTTAAGCACTTTAATTTTTACTTTTTTATGTTTATCAAAGTTATTTTTTTGTTCTGTTGTATAAAGTAATCCTCGCCATGCAGCCTCAAGAGCTTGGAATTCATCATGGTGTATCACTTTATTTATTTGACGTTCTATTGCACTGTCTAATTCAATGATAGCTTTAAGAAGAATAGCTTTAACACTATCTTTATTATAAGATTCTTTATTATAGTTAACATTTTCAAGCCAAATTAATAATGCCTTGAAATCATCTTTCTCTCTTAAGAAGCGATCGAATAATCTTTTATTCGATATATTTTTCGACTCATTTTTTGTTTCATCATTTTGATTAAGTTCAAAAATTTCAGCATCAACAAATAGAGGCGCTTCTTGTATCATTGTTATCATTCCTTGATAGCGCCATATCAATAATGCTATGGCGCTTTATTTTAATTAACCAATTTCAGGTATCTTTGCAACTAAGCGTAAAGATGTGGTTAATTCTTCCATTTGTAACCAAGGCTTTAACCAGGCAACAGCGTTATAACTACCTGGTGAACCGGGTATTTCTTTAACTTGAATTTTGGCATCAGCTAATGGGAACCTTGCACGACTTTCTTGTCCAGCACCTTCAGTTGAGTTGATATATGATTGGATCCAAGTATTTAACCAGCGCTCTATATCGTTTACTTCCATAAAGCTACCAATTTTATCCCGAGCCATTACCTTTAAGAAATGCGCAAAACGAGACGTTGCCATAATGTACGGTAAACGTGCTGAAATTGCCGCATTGGCAGTCGCATCATGGCTACTAAATAATTTAGGTTTTTGACATGTTTGCGAACCAAAAAATACAGCATAATCTGTATTTTTATAATGACATAAAGGTAAAAAGCCTAATTTACTTAATTCAGCTTCTCTTCTATCAGTGATACCCACTTCAGTAGGACACATTAAGTCAGGATCACCGTCATCACTAGTGAACACATGCGCAGGTAAACCTTCAACTTTACCACCACCTTCTGTGCCACGTATTGCAGTACAAAACCCTGACTCTGAGAACGCTTTTGTCATATTTGTAGCCATGACATATGAAGAATTCATCCAGCAATATTCTGAATTATCGGTACTTTTTGAACGGACACCTGTTGCATCAAGTTCAAATTCTTCAAAAACAAACTCTTCTACTGACGTTGTTGCTTGACCATAAGGTAGGCGAGCAAGCACTCGTGGCATCGTTAAAGTAACAAAGCGTGAGTCATCGCTGTCTCTAAATGAACGCCATTTTGTATATTCTAACGATTCAAACACTTTTTCTAAATCTCTCGGTTTGCTGAGCTCATCCCATTTATCAAACCCAAATTGTGCTGGAGATGCTGCAGAAATAAATGGACAAAATCCTGCTGCAGCAACATTTGACATTAACGATAATGTTTCGATATCTGCCGGGTGATTAGAAAATTCATAATCGCCCACAATTGCGCCATAAGGTTCACCACCAGGAGTTCCAAATTCTGATTCGTAAATTTTCTTAAATACTTGGCTTTGATCAAACTCGACCGCTTTACTTAAATCTTTATGTAGCTCTTTTTTAGATAAACTTAAAACACGGATTTTAAGCGTGCCACTTGTATCTGAGTTTGTTACTAAATGATTTAAACCACGCCAGCTGCCTTCTAGTTTTTGGAAGGCTTCTTGGTGAATCACAGCATTAAGTTGAGTTGAAATTGTTTCATCTATTAATTTAATCGCATCATTAAAGGTTTCTGTTAAATTTTTATTCCATTTAACGGTGCCTTTCATCGCTTCTTCGGTCAATGATCTGATCAGCTCTTGTGCACGAGATGATTCAGTTTGTTTAGTTGCACCTATTGCTTGTTCTAAAATAGAATGGCTATGCTGCTCTTGAATTTCTGCTGGCTGTTCAGCCGTTAAGGTTTCCGTACTCACACTTTCTCTCCTTCTAAATCTAATTCATTTGCAAGCTGCTCTAAATTTGTAGTATTACTTAAAACATCTTCTAATATATTTTCTAATTCTTCAGAACGATCTACTTTCGTCATCAAGTCTCTCAGCTTATTTCGTGTTTCCATTAATTTTTTAAGCGGATCTATTTGATTAACCAAAGCTGCAGGTTCAAAATCTGACATTGAGTTAAACTTTAAGTTAACTGCCATTTTTGTATCGTCATTCTCAAGTGTATTATCAACTTTAAGTTCTAATGTTGGACTCATACGGTTGAGCACATCATTAAAGCTATCTCTATCAATTTGTACAAAACGACGATCTTTAAGCGATTTTAACGCCTCTGTATTATGTCCAGCAAAGTCACCAACAACACCGACTACGAAAGGTAGTTCTTTTTTAACAACAGCACCTTCAGCTTCAATATCATAAGTGATGTGTACTCTTGGTTTTCTTACTTTTCTTAGTTTGTCATGAATGCTCATTTTGAACTCCCTTCCATTGCTTGATAATTTAAAACGATTTTAATCGTTATTTTTTTGAATACCTGATAGCTTGAAAAAACCATTTCTAGCATCATTATCGGTAATTAATTCCTGTAATAATTCTGGTAACGTCAATTCACTCCAGCGGATCACTTGCTCTATTGCATATGACATTGGAGAATGAGGCTCTGTTTTTTTGAAATATTCTGCGATTTCACTTAAATTATCTATCGCATTCTCTCTGGAAAATATTTGCTTTAAAGCCGCTTGATTGATTGCTGATTGATCAGTCGGTATTTCTACATCCGTTTCTAGTTCGCTGTTTTCAATCTCTTCCGTTATTTCTTGTTCAGCTAAAACATCCGAAGCGATTTGTCGAACGGCTAATAAGGCAGCTTGTAGTGCTTTACTGATATAAGTTGTCGGTTGAGGTTCTCCGCCCATTGCTGAGTCCATTGTTGCAGATAATATGGCAAAAGATTCTATACACTGTTTAATTTCACTTACGGCATCAATATAAAAGCTGGGCGGTGTTTCTTTAAATGCGATGATAATTTTTTCAAGCGGAACGACGCCACTATCAAATTTCTTTTGCTGTTTTTCTGCCTCTAAACGATCCACAATGAGTGCTTGATTATATTCCCAAATAGAAAACTGACCTTCACTAGAATCAGCAGTAATGTAAAGTGATTTAATAGGCATAATCAGAGAACCTTCACTTTCAATGCCATTCAGTCCAATAAGAGGTGCAATTCGATCATTAAGGTCACCATCATCTGGTAATGGAAATAAATCGTCCCAAAACAATGAAATGAGTTCATTGGCAAGTTTAAAACCATAATTTAATCCATTAAAACCATGAAAACGACATAAAGCTTCTATATACCAAGCGACAAATTCTAAATCTTTACAATCCTTTATTAAGAATTCAGGCGTTTTATCTAAGATTGGTTTCCATTCATTAATGATTGAAAATAATGATTCTTCTTCAATAAGAGCATTACGTTCATTTGCTCTAGCTGAATTTCTGACATCTTTTAGGAAGTAATATTTAGATGAGGGAGATATATCTGTCCGTGGATCAATTCCTGTTATTGCATCAGAAGAAATCGGTTTTAACAGTGTATCAAGAGGCTGTAATATCATATATGACTATTTCCGTGTCAATCAATTTTCATGCTTACCAATAGTGAATGCGAATATTAGCAATAACTATTCTAGTATCATTTTAGATACAAATTAAGTTTGTATCATAATAGAAACAAACTTGGTTTGTAAACAGTTTTTTATTTTATGTGTTTGCTGTTATCTAAATAATGGAATTGTTGCATCACATAACTGAGAATGTGATTCGGTATGATCAATATTGGCCTTAACCAAAATATAGGTCACATTATCTCTTGCATCACGCACTAGTGCGGCATGCATTAATGCAAGCCCTACATCAATAATACGACCGTTAGTTGCTGTTGATTCTATTTCTTCATTGCTGACTTCTTTATTCAAACCATCCGAACACAATAAAAAAATATCACCAGGTAATAAGGCGCCTGATATATAATCAACCTCAACTTCTTCATCGACGCCTACAGCACGGGTAATAACATTAGCTAATGGGTGTGTTTCAGCTTCAGATGAATCTAAAATCCCTTCATCAACCATATCGTTAACTTGACTATGATCCTTCGTGATTTGCGTTAGATTATTAGCTCTTTGCAAGTAACCTCGACTATCACCTACCCAAAAATAGTGAAATTGATTATTATATATCCATAATACTACGACGGTGCTACCCGCCACTTTTCCACAAAAGTGACTATCAATCATATTTTGCAAACGCGTGTTTGCAAGTTTGATTACACTAATAATTTTTTCTTTCGTTATTTCATCAAATTTGAATTTTAATAGATGATTTTCAATAGTATCTACCACAAGTTGACTTGCAACATCGCCAGCGGCATGTCCTCCCATACCATCAGCAACGACCCATAAATTTAATTTTGGTAACTCTAACAATGCATCTTCATTTAATACTCTGACAGTACCGCGGTGAGTCTGTGCATGACTTGATAAATACATTTAAATATCCTTATTAAATTGTTTGATACAATTCCATTGCCTTAGATTCCATTTTCCATCAAGCATCGATGAGAACTGCCCTACTTGCGGTAATCCAGGTACAACGATTACACAAGGTTCAACTAAATCAGATCCTTCTGTCCACCAAAGGCTATACTTACCAAATTGATATTTATATTGTTGATGCAACAAATCTAAGGTCTCAAATGAATTAGAACCTTGGAACATGATAGATTCTCGCTGTGCATCTGAGTTCTTTAATTGTCTGAAACTCAAAGATTTAACTGAAATTATTTGATGTTTTGTTTTAAAATCTTGGTACCAAGGTTCTATCAAAAAGCCATCATCTAAACTTTCAAGAATTTTACTTTCAAATAGTTCAGTCCATGGTTTGTTTTGCCACGCTGTTACAGGCGAAGCTTCAGTTGTCGCTAATATTGAAAAAGGATAGTGCCGACCAACTTGATCAACACTTGGAATTAGAGTGCCATGTACTGCAGTGTCACACAATAAACCTTCTGATAGAGAAAAATGCCAAATTGGACTCGTAAGATATGTCTCTAACCAATCATTAGAGAGCTGCTCTTTACTCACAGCAACGACACTTTGTAACCATTCATTCCAGATTGAAAAAAAAGTGTCGTTGAATGCAAACTGTACAAAATCTCCTTTTGTTGGGACTTTTCCACAATAACCTAACTCGGAACTTATAGACGATCTGGACATGAGAACTCCTCAAACTTACTTGCCCAAAATGGATTAAAAACAGTATTAGGCATTAATAAAACTTCAGCTTTATGCCCGTTAAGTGTAATTTTCAACATACCATCATTTTTAGTTTCTGGCCGCCTTGTACTTAAGTCATCCAGTAACCGAAAGAACGACCAAGTGCCTGCATATTTAATATTCATTGAACGTCCACCTTTAGGAGGTGTAAATACAATGCGAGTTTCATTGTTTTCAGAAGTGCCTGGCCAAAAAAACTGTTTTGCACGTGGTGGTCCATGGCGATAATTCAGTTCTTGTCCATCCACTCTTAGCATAAGGTGATTAATACGATTATCTAATGATTCTGCCATTAAATTAAACTCGATTTTAGGAGACTTTCCACCTTGATCAAAAAATGCATTTTGAATTTTATGTGCTTTTTCAAACATCACTAACACATCATTATTTATACCGATATCTTGGGTAAAACGCCAAGGAGACTTACTGATATCAACATGTGCTTTTAAGTAACTGTTAAAAAATTTATCTAGCGTACCATTTCGACCAAAAAACCGACCAAAATCTTTCAAACTAACTTCTCTTTTAGTATGCTTTTTAAATGGGTACCTACCTGCTAACGCACTGCGATACTCTGATACAACTTGGCTTTTCCAAATACCATCTAGCCTTTGTCTTTCATTATTTTTTGTAATGTTAGTAGTTTGGCTTGCAATGCCTGATATCCAAGCCGAAAACGGATACGGAAGCGCCTCACTTTCAGACTTCAGTTGTTGACTCAACTTTTTATAATTACCTAGGTTTCGAGGCAAACGCTCACCAGGCTGAATATATGCAATTTTATCTAAATATCGATTGATGGAACGCAATTTTTGTTGGGTACTATCAATATCTTCAATATTAAACTCTAGTACTTCAGCAAAAGCTTGTTCAACTTCTTTACCAGGCATATTAATTTCAACATCGAGTTTTTTCTTTGGTAATAAGCGATCAATACGTGACTTTTTCTGACGAAATAATTCCTCAGAAGCACTTTTTGCAATTTCACCTGCCGCTTTTTGATTTTTTGATAATGGTAATTTAGTTAAATTGACATTTTTTTGTACTTCATGAATGATATTTCTAAGTGGTACATTAGGCCCTGATAATGAACTTGTTATTTCAGCTCCCGTTACTGCATCATAATAATTTTTAACAGTTAAATCGCTTAAAAAATCTTCCCAGTAGAAAATATAATCTCTAATATACTTAGTTTCTAACTGTTTAGTGATCCTACGTTTTGTTTTATTATCTAAGTTATTTAAATCATCACCATATACCCAGCTATCTTCTATTAATCGAGTAATAATCCGGTTCTTCTCAATATTGAAAATACCGTGAAAACCATTGTATGTAAATAAACCTGGGATCCCTTGTGAAAAAGGTCGATCACTTTGGAACATAAATGCTTCTAAGCTTTCAGCAGTAAATAAATCGATTAATTTAAAATCCGGGATACTACTTTCAATAAAGTCACTTTTTAGCCTTTGGTATGCACGCTCAACAAGTGGTAAACTGGTTAATGCTTCCCGTGATTGACGCACGATGTCAGCATCTTCTTTTGGCGATTTCACACCATATTTTAATAAAGAAGCTAAATGCTGGTTCAATTGTGTTCTGGATACATTATTGATATCACCAGGCATTTTTCTATCAAAATAAGACTCAAACCACACGACTACATCTTCTTCAATATAATATTGAGGATTATGTAACATGAGGTAGGTCTTTAATGTTTCATACAAATAACTCAAATGCGCTGAATTCTGTTGCATCTCAGTTGTTAATGCACGAATGAGATAAGGTTGTAAATATCCATGTAGTGCGCGTTTATATGCAGACTTTGCTGGTTGTTCTAATTTATCACCTTGGTATAAACCCATGGATTTAATATCGTCTTGTGTATAAGCTTTCTCATAACCCACAGGTAAAGAACGAATAAGAGACAAAGATGCTGTTAACTTAATAATTTCAGTATCTTCATTTAAACCACCATTACTAACCTCTTTATAATTATCTACAGCAGCTTTTGTTTGATCTATCAGCTTGCTATTCCAAGCAAAGCTATGCCACCACATCGCACTTAAAGTGATTATTGAGCATGTTGATAATGCAATAATACTATTTCTTAGAATTCTATTTTGTTTATCATGGTATCTATTTGTTGTCGCTAAATTACATTCAGGAAATATGACGCCTTCTAATAGGTGTCTTATAAAATAACTTCTGCTAGATCCTACAGTGTGTGCAACAATATTACGTGAACCGATACCAATATGATTTGATAACTGATCTATTGGAGTACCTTCTTGAGTAGAGCTTGTTAAATATAACCCTCTGAGCATAGGGGCTTCTTCATAAGCATTTTCTGAAAATATCTCTTTAAGAAAATCATCGGCATAGCCTTGTAATAACCTTAATTGTTTCGGAAATTCATAAATAATTGACTTTCTCGGTAATGACCTTTCATGTAATAAACGGGTATTTACCCGAGAATTGATATTAGCAAGTAAACCATGGAACTCTTTGTTAAATAAATTAACGATATTATTATCGTTATCTCGCTCTAAATCAAAAGTAACACCAAAAACCTGTTCGCACTCTTCATCTGATAAATCATCAAAAAATTCATTAAAACCTGCGATCAAATCAGCTTTAGATAATAAAACATATACAGGGAATTTCATGCCAAGTTGATTTTGTAATTCTTGTAGCCTTTGCTTAATTCCTCGAGCCGTAATATTTCGCTCTGTTTTTGTTTGATTTAATAATTCAGATATACCCATACTAATTATCACACCATTGATAGGCCGTTTTGGACGATGCTTTTTAAGTAACCCCAGAAAACCTTGCCACGCACGAGAATCCCGACGACTATGGCTGTCTTGTGTAGTATAACGGCCCGCAGTATCAATGAGTACGGCTTGATCTGTAAACCACCAATCACAATTTCGAGTACCCGCGACACCTTGTATCATATCGATACCCATTTTTTCTTTGAGTGGGTACTCTAATCCTGAATTATGTATGGTGCTGGTTTTACCAGACCCAGGTGGGCCTATCATGATATACCATGGTAATTGATAAACACTTTTACCTTTTGACAGCTTAGTATTTTTTAATATATCAAGTGCTTGTTGCATTCTTTGGCCTAGAAGTTCAACTTCCTCTTGTCCTTCAGAACTGTTGTCTTTATTAGCACTTTCTTCTCCTCCATTGATCAAATGATCAACCATTGCATCATTGTTTTTTTTATCTTTTACTCTGGTTATAAAGTGGCTTCCTACCCAACATAACATAATGAAAAGCAACACAAAAAAACGAACTGCAGGTGAGCTTAACGGTTCATATCCTGCTATAGCAATTAACGGCCCAATAAACCAAATCAATAATGCTAAGCAAATAAACCCTAATACAAAAATAAATATCTTAGATTTAATAAAGCCTACTAGTTTTGCAAAAAAAACTTTCATTTTTATAAATTCCTTTTATTTAAGTAATATATCGATTTCAATTCGACGATTGATTGCTTTATTACTTTGTGAGTTATTTGCAACTAGTGGTTCTGATTCACCTCGACCTTCAGGCCAAATTCGACCTTCCAGATTGGCATTTTTAGCCAAGTAATTACCGATAGATGTAGACCGAGCTAACGATAAGTGCCAATTTGATGGATATTTTGTGGTGAAGATTGGGGTATCATCCGTATGCCCTGTGATTAATATTTTTCCTTTAGTACTTTCAATTGCACGCGCAATTTTTGCCAGTACAGGTTCAAAGTCACTGCGAGCAGATGTACTACCTGAAGAAAATAATACTCCTGCACCTATTCTAATTCTCATACGATCAGATAACTGCTCAACTTGCAGTAAATTCATACTAATTTCTGTTTGTAAAATCTGTTGTAATTCAATTGCCTCATCACGACTTAGATTTTCTTGTGCAAGCTCCTTACTTGCCTCCCAAGGTACTAAAGCATTGAGTTCTTTATATACATCTGAGGAATAACTATTAATTTTGTAGCTGAATATCATATAAATTGTAGAAAGGATCACCGCACCGAGTAACATAATTAACCATATCGGAAATACTTCTTGTAATTCAGTACCTTTAACGACTTTATTTTGCCAATCAGGGGCCAAGTCTTTAGTAAAAGATCTTTTACTCGCTTTAACTTTACGATAAGCACGTTCTTTATAATCTTCAATTTTACTATCACCTGCGGTATCAATTCTCATTTTTCCCACAAAACCTAATGAGAGACATAAATACATCAGTTCTAATAGCTCAATTTTTTGTTCTCCATCATTTAAAAAGCTATCTAATAAAATAAAGAAGTGTTCGCCGCCATTGGTTTGTGTATGAAAAGTTGACAATAAACTACTAGATGCCCATAGACTATTTTCACCCCAAGGTTGATTCAACACAACTTCATCCAGAAAGCAGCATAAACAGTATCGAGCATGCTCTATTAAATTAGGTAAAACACCTTTGACTCTTAAAGACTGTTCGTATAATTTAATCAAGTCTATTGATTGTGCTTTTAATGTTGTCACATCTTTATAATCTTTACTTTCTTTTAATTGGCAGCAAAGTGATAGTAATGTGTCAGCACTATCAACAATGTCATTTTCGGTAATGGTTAAAATTGCAACTTGTTTTGAGCCATAATTTATTTGTTCATTGATTTGCGTTTTATCTTCGGACTTTATTGCTTCAGATGGATCTTTAGGCTGTGCCGTTGGTGCTAAATTTCGCTTCCCTGGCCTAGGTTTAACAACCGTTTTATCATTCACTTTATTCTTCCTGATTGGATTTAACTACAATTTATTGCCCATAGCTCTACCATCAATTCAGGGTAATTTCCTGAAAAGTGTAATGCTAAACCACCACTAGATAACAAGCTATTCCATTGACTGCTATTTTTATCTAACTGAAAATAATGATATCCGGTATGATAAGGGATCTCTCGTGGGGCAACTGGTAATGCTGATAAAGCAATACCGGGCAATTGATTATTTACAAGTTCTCTAATAGTTTCAACTGAACCTATTTTTGTTTGAGTAGGGATCCGATTTCGAATTTCATCACTGACAACATCTGCTTTTAAAGCTAAAACAAATTGTGCTCGATTTAATAGAGATTTATCATTTAAAACAGCAAAGTATACCCCATACTGACTTTTCTCTAATTTTAGCTCTATTGCAGATTGCTCAAGCACTAAACTTAAACTACTAGTAAGATTTAGTAAGCATTGTTGAAAAACCAGTGACAAATTATCATGCTGATATTGATTTAATTTTTCAGGCCTTAACTTATCACTGTTAAATGTAGACAACTCCCCAATTAAGGATAAGAATTCACGATAGAGCTCCTCTGGGTGATGGCCAATATCATGGGTATAATGCGTCAATAAAGGTTGATATTTGTTTAATAATTGCAACATTAAAAAATCAGCGATACCACTTGATGCAACATTAGCGCGATTCATCCTAACAGCAATAGCTTCAGCCCTTTGATTTATCATCGCTGTTATTTGCTTAACAATATTTAACAAATAATTATTAGCACTGACATACATTAGTGGAGGTATGAATTTATCATCTAAAATGACTAAGCCATCAGTCGTTATATTACTAATTTTAGCAATCGCTAGACTCACATAACCTGATCTATCGTCACTTTCAAAATGAATTTTACAATTGATTTTAGCCACTTGTAATATTTCTTGTGCATCATTACCGACACTGGTATCTATAACGTTATGATCTACATATTTGTAACGTGTTATTGCTAAATCTGTGTTATCTGAAATATTAACACTGTTCGACTTATTATTAGGTATTGATAAATAGACAATTTCATTTTGTTTACCTACAGGCACATCTATATTATTTGGCGCAATATCTGAAACAGGAAAATTGAAAAAAGTACCATCGGCAAAAGTACCTTTACAGCTATTGATAGCTATTTGGCTTAACTTCAAACTGGATTCATCAATATCAATTGATTCTAGCCCCCAATTCATTGGATGCTTTACTTGTCTTAAACTTGACTGAAAATGTCGATCTTGCTGCTGAAAATGTTGAGGCCTTAAAAACATTCCCTCAGTCCATGCTACGGGGCTAAAATCACTCATGATATCCTTACCAAATATTAATTAAATTAAGTTATTTTTCTCTTTCATATAAATAGCCAATTTTTCAATATTGACAGAAATATCGTCATAATATCTAGGATCAACCTCAATCACAGCTCGCCACTTTGCACCATCAATATTCCGATAAGCGACAATAACGCCAACATATCTGGTATTTTTATTTAATACCATTTTGTATTTTTTCATTTCTAAAGGTTGTAACTCTAATTCATCACGTTTGATTAAATCAGGTCCTAGCACCTTGTCTGGATTTTCATAGAGTGTAAAAAAGTCCTGTGTATCAAAAATAGTTCTAGACGATAGCTCAAAAACTTTTGCGACGACAGGTGAAGGCCGGCCATTAAAATCAGGGTTAACATTCTTAGCAACATTAAACTCTAAATCAGTAGAAGGTGGTACAATTGCATTGATGGTGGAACATGCATTTAAAGCCACTATCGTCATTAAACTACTCACTAATTTTAATATTTTATTCATTTAAATATTCCAAAGTTAAATTAAAGACTTTATTTTTTTATCATAGGCTTCGACAAAGTCATCATGCCATATTTGGGAATGCTGATTAATAACATCATGTTTCATATCGGCATGAATTAAACTATACAATTTCCAATATTTTGCCGATTTTTGATTTGGAATGATTTTTTCGAGTACATTTTGACTATTAAAATCCTTTTGTTTTATAGAGTTAGGATCTAATTGATTTAAAATACCTTCAACCGCACCTTGTGTACCAGAAATCAGACTTTTCTCATGGTTTTGAGTATCATTAAAGGCTTCACTAATTGCTGATTTTGCAGATAAAAAACTACTGCTACGACGTAAAAAAAGATTTTGAATAACATCATCGATCGATGCTGAAAATTTCAGTGGGTTGTTTTCACTTTGTTGAAAAGTAGTTTGATTAATACGAAATTCATTTTTAATTTCAGCCCGATGACGTAATGTTTGCATCACACCAACTAGTAATAAATTCAAACTTTCACCTAATTCAAACATCATCTCATCTGTTAAGTCATTTTTAATATCTTTCTTACAGCCAATACCACTTAGAAGAGATGTCAATAATGTATTTTCTATTACATTTTTTTTAAGTGGGCTATGCGATGCTTTATTTGAT
>Ga0105356_10001779_pt1 | contig 21546 bp, 18 predicted proteins | sample GOMGulsemesocosm_3_FD_83502 | JGI IMG/M metagenome (GOLD analysis project Ga0105356, IMG submission 83502) | Methane-oxidizing microbial communities from mesocosms in the Gulf of Mexico - GOM9D Gulf of Mexico | ecosystem: Environmental > Aquatic > Marine > Cold seeps | place: Gulf of Mexico... | reverse complement strand
GATTTATGTCAGACAGCATTAGATTTGAATTTTGACGGTTTAATGGTTGAAACACACCATGATCCTGATAATGCATGGAGTGATGCAGCACAACAAATTACGCCAGAGACTTTAATTCAGTTTATGGATGATTTAAAAATCAGAAAAGCAACCTCTTCGGAAGCAGAGTATAACAATCGTATAAATACCTTACGAACACAAATTGATGTTATAGATCATCAAATAATTGAAGTTTTGGGTAAGCGTATGAAAGTTTCAGATGGTATAGGTAACCTTAAGAAAGAGAATAATGTATCTGTACTACAATCTAAACGTTGGAATGAAATATTAGGTAAAATGATTTTAGAAGGAGAACAAAATAATCTAAGTGAAGAGTTTGTACTTAGAATGTTTAAAGCAATTCATCAAGAATCTATCAATCACCAAGAAAAAATATTCAAACAATAAAAAAATGGCTCGCAATTGCGAGCCATTTTTGTTTTAGTTCAATTTGAATACATGAATCAATAGACGATTAAAAATTAAGTCATGAATATACACTTTAACTTAATTTGAAAGTTGTTAATTTGTACTTTGAATTTCAATATTAATGACAGGATTAGTTTTTAAATCTACAGGAAGCTGGTATACCGTTAAAACAATTAACGGAAAGGTTTACGAATGCCGAATAAAAGGCAAGTTTAGATTGAAAGGGATTAAAAGCACCAACCCTATTGCTGTTGGTGATTATGTTGATTTCGAATTGGAATCAAAGAATAATGAAGTTACAGGAATTATTAATAAAATTCATGATCGCAATAATTATATTGTAAGGAAATCAGTAAATCTTTCTAAACAAACTCACATTATTGCGGCAAATGTTGATCAGGTATTCTTATTGATAACCATAAATAATCCACCAACCTTTACAAGCTTTATCGATCGATTTTTAGTGACTGCTGAAGCTTATTCAGTTAAAACGGTATTACTTTTTAATAAAGTGGACACTTATGATGAAGAGACCTTATTAGAAGTGAAATATTTGGCTGCATTGTACAGAAAAATCGGGTATGAATGTATCGGAATTTCTGCTAAAACCGGAAAAAACATTGATAAGGTAAAACAACTAATGACAGATAAGGTTAGTATGTTTACAGGACATTCCGGAGTTGGAAAGTCAACATTAATTAATGCTATTGAACCAGAATTAGATTTGCGAACCAAGGCTATTTCTTTACAACACTCACAAGGACAACATACCACTACATTTGCCGAAATGTTTGAGTTGAGTTTTGATGCCAGAATTATTGATACTCCAGGAATAAAAGGATTTGGTGTCGTAGATATGGAAAAAGAGGAGATAGGTGATTATTTTCCGGAATTCTTTAAGTTAAAACAAGATTGTAAGTTTAATAATTGTCTACATATTAAAGAACCAAAATGTGCAGTTAAAGAAGCACTTGACAATGATGATATTGCCTTTTCGCGATATAGGAGTTATCTACAAATTCTAGAAGGTGAAGATGAGCATTATAGAACTGATACCTGGGAAAAGGAATGAAGGTGGTAATTCAACGTGTGTCTCATGCAAGTGTGACCATAGACGGTAAAAAAGTGGCTTCAATTGCCAATGGGCTACTTCTGTTGTTAGGCATTGTTAATGAAGATTCACAGGACGATATTAACTGGCTTGCCAAAAAAGTGTCTAATCTCCGTATTTTTGAAGACGCTAATGGGGTGATGAATACATCGCTTTTAGATCGTAATGGAGAAGCTATTGTTGTTAGTCAATTTACACTTCACGCAAACACAAAAAAAGGAAACCGACCAAGTTATATTAAAGCAGCCAAACCAGATGTTGCTATTCCCTTGTATGAAGGGTTTGTAAAGCAGCTGGAACAAGAGCTGGGAAAACAAGTACAATCTGGGGAGTTTGGAGCAGATATGAAAGTTGAGCTCTTAAATGATGGTCCGGTTACCATTATTATTGATTCCAAACAAAAAGAATAATGGCATCTATATTTGGGCATGGCATCGTTGGATTTACTTTAGCACGTGTTATTGATGTCCATCAAGCTAAGCTTTTAATATTGTTTGCAATGGGATCTTCTATACTTCCAGATTTTGATGTAATTGCTTTTCGATTAGATATACCTTATGTTCACCCATTCGGCCATAGAGGCTTCACTCATTCTATTGTGTTCGCTTTGCTTTGGGCCGTACTATTGATGTTTACTGTTGGAAAGAGAAACAAGAGAACCTGGTTTTGGGTCATTTTTTTAGCTACACTTTCTCATGGAATTTTAGATGCAATGACTTCTGGTGGAAAAGGTGTTGGGTTTTTGATTCCATTTAATAATGAACGTTTTTTCTTTCCATTTAGGGAAATAATGGTGTCTCCAATTGGAGTAACAGAGTTTTTATCAGAATGGGGATTACAAGTTATTTATAGTGAGTTTAAGTTTATTTTTATCCCTTGTTTTGTTGTGTTTTTAGTACAATATTTTATTGTACATTACAATAAACAATAGTAGTTAAACAACAAATCAAATAGCTCCCTAAGGCTCAGTAGTTTATGTATTTTTAACTTATGCCTACTTATATGAATTTTAAAAACTCTGTGAATGTTTTGTTTTTGTTCACAACACTTTTGACTTATTCTCAAGAAGAATTATACACCGTTTTTACAATTGATCCCGAATTAAAGAAAAATGCAAATGCCGTTATCCGAGACCATGATGTTGTGATTGAATTACATAGTTATTCAGATATGACTATTACTTCAAAACGTGTCATTACCATATTAAATAAAAATGGACTTAGGCATCTGGATAGTTATATTTATTACGACCCTCAAATTAAAGTAAAATCTATTTCAGCCAAAGTATATAATGCTTTTGGAAAAGAACTTAAAAAAATTAAGAGAAAAGATTTTAAGGACTATAGTGCTTCTGGAAGTAATTTGTTTTCAGATAATAGAGTGTTAGCTCTGGATTATACACCAATTGAGTACCCTTTTACTTTTGTGTTTGAAACGGTAACACAAACGAATTCTACTGCATTTTACCCTAGATGGTATCCTGTTGAAAATTACTTAGTTAGCACAGATAGAGCGTCTTTTAAAATAATTAATCATGAAAATGTGCCATTGGAAATTAAGGAATTTAATTTGAATATTGAAGGGATTGAAAACCTGTCCACTGGAAATGTAATCCATTATACCGCCAAGAAAATGCAATCCTTGAAATGGGAATCAATGAGCCCGGCTTTTAACAGAGTGGCACCATTGATAATGGTTGCGCCACAAAAATTTAGGCTGGTAAATGTTGATGGACATGCTAAAAATTGGAACGATTTCGGGAAATGGAATTTTGAAAATTTAATTAAGTATAGAAATGATATACCAGAGAGCACATTAACTGAAATAAAAACCTTAGTCAGTGGTATTGAAGATCCAATAGAAAAGGCGAAACTTATTTATCAATATGTGCAAGATAAAACGAGGTATATAAGTGTTCAGTTAGGAGTTGGAGGTTGGCAACCCATGTTAGCATCTAAAGTAGATGAAGTCAGTTATGGAGATTGTAAAGCCTTAACCAATTATACGATGGCTTTATTGCAAAGTCAGGATATTATATCCTATTATACTGTGCTCTATGGTGACGATGATTTGCGAGACATAGAATCTGATTTTGTTGGTATGCAAGGAAATCATGTCATTCTTAATATTCCAAATGGGGACGAACCTATCTGGTTAGAATGTACAAGTCAAAAAGTTCCCTTTGGACATATAGTGAACTTCACCGATGATAGAGATGTTTTAGTAATTACACCCGAAGGAGGTAGAATAGAACATACCAGAGTGTATACAAGTCAAGAGAATTATTTAAAATCTAAAGCTGTTGTTAAGCTAGATGAAAACGGAGGGTTTACGGGTGAGATTATTTTAAAATCAGGAGGATCGCAATATGATAATCGTTTAAATAGAATTATTGATATTGATAAAAAAGATAAAACAAAATACTATAATAATTATTGGAGTTATATTAATGGGTTTTCCATAAACGCTATTGAAATAAACAATAACAAAGACGCCATTGAAATCACAGAGAAGGTTAGTATTAAATCACCTTCATATGCTGTGTCTGCAGGAGATAAATACCTCGTAGCACCTAATGTTTTTAATCGATATACAAACTTGCCTCCAAGATATTCCAATCGTAAGTTACCTTTTGTTATTCAACGAGGTTTCTATGACCAGGATGAATATGAGATTGAACTGCCAGAAGGATTCGCTTTAGAGGCTTTACCAGAAAACAAAGAGATTGAAACCAAGTTTGGAGTTTATAAGATGAGTTTGGAAAAAATTAATGATTCTCAAATTAGGTATAAAAGGTCCTTAGAAATCATAAAAGGGGATTATGAGAAAGAAGATTATAAGGCATACAGGAGCTTTAGAAGAAAGGTTGCAAAAGCAGATAAAGCGTCTTTCGTATTAAACAAAACTAACTAATCATTATTATATTATGAAACACGCAATTATTGTTATTATAGCCCTAATAACATCAGGCATTTCAAGTGCACAGAATTTTGACTTTGGTAAAGTGTCATTGGAAGAGGTTCAAAACAAAGTATACGTAAAAGATACCTCGGCTAGCGCAGTGATGCTACATAAATCGAGACGCACCTATTTTGATCATGAACACCCTGAAGGCTGGGTCATTGTAACAGAAGTTCATGAGCGTATTAAAATTCTAAATAAGGATGGATTAGATTATGGCACAAAGGAAATTGATTTGTATAAGTCAGGAAAAGATAAAGAAAAGGTAAGTGCTATAAAAGCATATACCTATAGTGAAGTAGGAGGAAAGCTTAAATCTGAGAAACTTAAAAAGAGTGGTATTTTTAAAAATGAAACCTCTGATAATTGGAATGAAGTGTCCTTTACTATGCCTAATGTAAAAGTGGGTTCAGTAATTGAGTGGACCTATAAAATTACGTCCCCGTATTGGAAGATCGATGATTTAATTATCCAAGAAGACATACCAACAGCGCATTACCATGCTAAAATTGAAACATTGCATTTTTTCCATTTTAATAGGATTGCTAAGGGAGGGTTTGCGGTTGTCCCTAAAGAGTATAAAGAACCAAGAACGCTTAATATAAGATATGAATCAACAACGGCGAATGGCCATTTATCGTTAACACAACCTACAAAAAGTAATACCATTCAAACTACAGAGTATGTAGCAGAGTATGAATTAAGGGATATTGAAGCATTAAAAGAAGAGCCTTATGTGGACAATATTGATAATTATAGATATATAATCACCTATGAATTAATGTCGACAAAGTTTCCAAGTGGGGGTTTAAAAAAATACTCAACGTCATGGGAAGAAGTTGTAAAAACCTTAAATGAATCTGATAATTTTGGTGATCGATTAAAGAAGACTAGATTTTTAAAGGACGATGTTACACGAATAAAAGCTTTGGGTACAGACCCTATGGAGATCACAACAAATGCATTTAATTTTGTAAAAAATAAAATGAATTGGAATGCTGTAAAAAGAGTGACTACAAAAGAAAGTCTTCAAAAGGCTTATAAGGAAAGTACTGGTAATTCTGCACAAATCAACTTGATGCTTACAGCTTTACTGAGAGCATGTGGAGTTAAAGCTAACCCTGTACTGGTAAGCACAAGAGATCATGGCTTTCCGGCATTTCCAACGTTGGATGGTTTTAATTATGTTGTAGTTTGTGCGGAAGTTGGAGGGAAAGAGTTATTGCTGGATGCTACCGAAAAGTTAAACAAGCCAGGAGAACTACCGGTGCGCGCACTAAATTGGGAAGGTACTTTAGTCATGGAAAAAGGAGGTACAAGAAAGATTAATTTGTATCCAAAGACGTTAAGTCAAGGCAATACTATAATGAATGTAACTATTAATGATGATGGGAGTTTAGAAGGGAAACAGCGCTCTAGTTACACAAGGATGGAAGCTTTACAATATAGGAAAAAGTATAAAAAATATTCTAAGGAAGAGTATGAGGAAGAGTTATTAAATACCTATGGATTTGATGAATTATTAGAAGTTGAGGTAAAAAATGCTGAAGACCTAAATAAGCCAATAATGGAAACACTGTCTTTTGAATTTGATGATAGTGCGGATATCGTTGGAAATGAAATGTATATTTCACCATTATTGTTTCTAAAATTGGATACCAATCCATTTAAGATGGACTCAAGAAATTACCCAATTAATTTTGTATATCCGTTTTCTAGAAAAAAAATGATTAATATAAAAATTCCAGAAGGCTATCAAGTAACATCAATTCCAACACCAATGAAAATTGCTTTGCCAGATCAAATGGGATCTTTTGTGTTTAATATAAGCGAAGTAAATGGAGGTTTAAATGTGATGTCTACTATTAAGCTCAATACAGCAATTGTTCCAGCATATAAATACTTGGAGTTGAAAGAATTTTATAACCAACGCGTAATGAAAGAGGCAGAGAAAGTAGTACTTACTAGAAAATAATTAAAATCGATATCCGCCTATGAAACAGATATACTGTAGCCTATTATTAGTTTTTACTATAGGACTAATTAGCGCTCAAAATCACGAGTATGGAAAAGTGTCTATTGAAGAGTTAGAAGAAAAGTATAATCCTTCAGATTCGTCAGCTAGCGCAAGTTATTTATATAAGTATAGAAATACCTATTACAAGTATAAGCAAGGGGAAGGTTTTTTTTTAATCACTGATATTAGAGAACGGGTAAAAATTTATAATCATGATGGCTTTAAATATGCTACTGAAGAAATTCGATTATCTAAAGACGGGGCTAATAAAGAAAAAGTAAGTGGGATTAAAGCTAACACCTATAATATAGAAGGTGGAAAAATTGTAGAAAATAAACTTAAAAAAGACGCCATTTTTAAGACAGAATTATCGAAGTATTTTGACCAGACAAAGTTTACTTTACCTAATATTAAAGATGGAACTGTAATTGAATTTAAGTATAGAGTTACATCTCCATTTATAAGCAATATTGATGAGTTTCAGTTTCAATATGGGATCCCGGTGAAAAAGCTAGAAGCCATATTTGATGCTCCAGAGTATTTTATGTTTAGAGTCAATACAAAAGGGTTTATAAATGTGGTAGCAAAAGAGGAGACAAAACGAGAGCGTATTGTATTTACAAATAAAAATAGAAGAAGTGCATTTAGTGGTGGAGCAACAGTAACTAAATACAGTACTTCCAATGCAGATTATTTAAGAAATGTTTCTTCATATAATTTTACTAATATGCCTGCCTTAGAGAAAGAACCCTATGTAAATAATATTAATAATTATAGAGCTGCAGTAAAATATGAATTATCATATACAAAGTTTCCTAATTCAATAATGGAACATTATACAATTACCTGGGAAGATGTTGTAAAAACTATTTATAAGAGTCCAAACTTTGGGGCGCAATTAGGCAAATCTGGCTATTATGAAGATGATGTAAATAACTTAATTGCAGACATTACTAATCCTCTAGAAAAAGTGATGCTTCTATATAATTATGTGAAGTCTAAAGTAAAATGGAATGGTTATAATAGCAAATATGCAAATATAGGTGTTCGTAAGGCTTATAAGGATGGCGTAGGCAATGTGGCTGAAATTAATTTAATGCTAACCTCGATGTTGCGATACTCAGGACTTAAAGCCAACCCTGTATTGGTGAGTACCAGAGGTAATGGAATTCCATTATTCCCTACTAGAGAAGGATATAATTATGTTGTTTCTAGTGTAGAAACACCAAATGGGGTTGTGTTGTTAGATGCTTCAAATGTATATGCTTCACCCGATATTTTGCCATATAGAGCCTTGAATTGGAATGGAAGAATAATAAAAGACAATGGTGGGTCAACCATTATAGATTTATATCCAAAAGTCAAATCAAAAAAGACTGTATCTATGATGATGAGTTTAATTGATACTGGTGAAATTGAAGGGGCTATTCGAACGGTAAAGACAGCTCATGAAGCCATTAATTTTAGGGAATCGTATTTAGAATCCAATAACGACCAGTTTATAGAGCGTCTAGAAAATGAATATGGAGGTATAGAAATTTCAGACTTTAACGTAAAAAATGCATTGGATTTGTCTAAACCAGTAACCGAATCCTATAAGTTTTTATTGGATAATCAAATCGATATCATTGGAGACCGAATGTATCTCTCTCCATTGCTATTTTTAAACTTAAAAGAGAATCCTTTTAAGTTAGAAAAAAGAGAATTCCCAGTAGATTATGGATATCCAATGGTGAAGAACTATAGACTAAATATTAAAATTCCAGAGGGTTATAGTGTAGAATCAATTCCAAAAACTAAAGCTATAATGTTGCCAGAAAATTTGGGAAGTTATAAATATAATATTGTTGCTAATGGAACAACAATACAATTGATTATTTTTGCTGAAATTAACACTCCAATCATAGCTCCTATGCATTATGAGTCTCTGAAAGGATATTTCAGTCAAATCATTTCTAAAGAAAATGAAAAAATTGTATTAAAAAAAAATGAACCATGAACATACAAAACTCACAACAAGCCGTAGACGATTGGATTAAAACCCATGGTGTTCGCTATTTTAATGAATTGACCAATATGGCTCAACTATCTGAAGAAGTTGGTGAAGTTGCACGTATTATTGCAAGACGATATGGTGAACAAAGTGAAAAAGAAAGTGATAAGGGAAAAGATTTGGGAGAGGAACTCGCCGATGTGATGTTTGTAGTATTATGTCTGGCAAATCAAACAGGTATAAATCTTCAAGACGCTTTTGATAAAAAATTGGATTTAAAAGCAAAAAGAGACCATGATAGACATCATAATAACAAAAAGTTAAAGTAACTTTGTCTGCTCTTTAAATGATCGAATTAATTGGGCAACATGGATATTACACTACTTAAATCAAAGATTGCAAATCTTAAATCTGAAATCACAGTAACTGGCTCAAAAAGCGAGTCTAATAGGTTACTGTTATTACAAGCATTATACCCGGAATTAGAAATAAAAAATGTTTCAAATTCAGATGATAGTGAGTTAATGCAGAAAGCCTTAGAGAGCTCATCCGCATTGGTAGATATTTTTCATGCAGGAACGGCAATGCGATTTTTAACGGCATTCTTTTCTACCCGAAATGAAAGAGAAGTTATTTTAACAGGATCGCCAAGAATGCAAGAACGTCCTATTCTAATTTTAGTAGAAGCATTACAGCAATTAGGGGCCGATATCACTTACGAGAAAAATCATGGCTATCCACCAATTAAAATTAAAGGGAAACTATTGACCAAAAATAAAGTAACCCTTAAGGCTAATGTAAGTAGTCAATATATTTCGGCATTACTCCTTATAGCATCTACCCTAAAAAATGGATTGGAATTACATCTGGAAGGAACGATCACCTCAGTGCCTTACATTAAGATGACATTAGCACTGTTGAATGATATTGGCATTGAAACTTCTTTTATTGAGAACACCATACAGGTAAAACCGAAATCACAAGATTTAAAATCTAAAATCTTAACAGTGGAATCAGACTGGTCATCGGCGTCCTATTTTTATAGTATCGTTGCATTAAGTGACCTTGGAACCGAAATCAAATTATCATCTTATAAACAAGATAGTTTGCAAGGTGATTCTGTATTAGCAGAAATCTATAAGAGTTTTGGAGTGGAAACAGTTTATAGTTACAACTCCATAATACTTAAGAAAACAACAGTAGTTAAAAGTGATACACACATTGAATTCAATTTGTCGAATGCCCCAGATATCGCTCAAACTATAGCTGTAACTTGTTTAGGACTGAGTGTAGGTTGTTATTTAACAGGACTACATACCTTAAAAATTAAAGAAACAGATAGATTGGAGGCCCTAAAAACAGAAATTGGGAAATTTGGAACAACGGTTGACATTACTCAAGATACATTAAGAATAACTAATATAAGCCCATTGAAAGAGAATGTTGGAGTAGATACGTATCATGACCATCGTATGGCTATGGCATTTGCACCTTTAGCTTTGAAAGTTGGTTTTGCCGTACATGAAGCTAATGTGGTTTCAAAATCATATCCTGACTTTTGGAGTGATTTGAAAGAAATTGGCTTTTTAATTGAGGATTAATTAAGATAAAACCTAAAATAATGGCTCAAATACTTGACAACCCCCATGTTGAGATTGTATATTTGCGTCTTTCTTAAAAACACAAAATCTATATATGAAATTATCACACTTTCACTTCGATCTTCCAGATGAATTATTAGCTGAATACCCTTCAGAGCACAGAGATGAGGCGAGGTTAATGGTTCTAAATAGAAAAGACGAAACCATTGAACATAAATATTTTAAAGATTTAATTGATTATTTTGATGAAGACGATGTCATGATTCTAAATAATACAAAGGTATTTCCAGCACGATTGTTTGGTAATAAAGAAAAAACTGGAGCTAGAATTGAAGTGTTTTTACTTAGAGAGCTCAATGCAGAACAACGCCTTTGGGACGTATTGGTAGATCCAGCAAGAAAAATTAGAATTGGTAATAAATTATATTTTGGAGATGATGATACTTTAGTTGCTGAAGTAATTGATAATACAACCTCTAGAGGGAGAACCTTGCGTTTTTTATATGATGGATCTTATACTGAATTTAGAACTAAATTAAGTGCCCTTGGACAAACACCATTACCAAAATATATAAAGAGAGATGTAGAGCCGGAAGATGAAGATCGTTACCAAACTATTTTTGCAAAAAATGAAGGAGCTGTTGCGGCACCAACTGCTGGGTTGCATTTTTCTAAGCATTTATTAAAACGTTTAGAAATTAAAGGAATTGATTTTGCAGAAATCACTTTACATGTTGGTTTAGGAACGTTTAACCCTGTTGAGGTTGAAGATTTATCCAAACATAAAATGGATAGCGAGGAAATTTCAATCGAGAATATGGCTGTAGAAACTATTAATACAGCCTTGAAAGAAAAAAGAAGAATTTGTGCAGTGGGAACTACGGCAATGAGAGCTATAGAAAGTTCAGTGTCTTCAAGCGGAACTCTTAATGAATACACAGGATGGACTAATAAATTTATTTTTCCACCTTATGAATTTAGTATTGCCAATTGCATGATTACTAACTTTCATACGCCTAAATCAACACTATTAATGATGACATCTGCATTTGCAGGACACGATTTTATGTTGCGAGCATATGATGAGGCTATTAAAGAAGGCTATAAGTTTTATAGCTATGGTGATGCCATGTTAATTATATAAATAAAAATGAGCCTCGTTTATCGGGGCTTTTTTATGGCATTTCCCACCGCCGTAAAAACTTTGGTGGGTCAGGCTTTACATTATATCTTTTGTTTATCAACAAAAGGATGTCACTACAATCCTTAATGCATAAATGTTTTTTAAAAAGTAAGTTATGCACTTGTAGTCTGAATTAAAAGGAACTATTTTCACTAATAATGACAGTAAAGAAAAAAGACATACGCGCATTAACAAAAGATCAACTTCGTGAATTTTTTGTCAACGAAGGAGATAAGGCCTTTAGAGGGAATCAAGTGTACGAATGGTTATGGAAGAAATCTGCACATAAGTTTGAAGATATGACCAATGTCTCAATGCAAACTCGACAAATGCTAGAGGATAATTTTGTAATCAATCATATTGAAGTTGATAGTATGCAACGAAGTGCCGATGGCACGGTTAAAAATGCGGTAAAATTACACGATGGTTTAATTGTAGAGTCTGTATTAATTCCAACAAAAACCCGTACCACGGCCTGTGTGTCAAGTCAGGTTGGTTGTAGTTTGGATTGCAAGTTCTGTGCAACTGCACGTTTAAAGCGTATGCGTAACTTAAACCCTGACGAAATATTTGATCAAGTAGTGGCCATAGATAAGGAGAGTAGATTGTATTATGATCATCCATTGTCTAATATCGTTTTTATGGGTATGGGAGAACCGCTTATGAATTATAATAATGTAGTTAAAGCTATTGATAAAATCACTTCCACAGAAGGGTTAGGAATGTCTCCAAAACGTATTACTGTGTCAACTTCAGGTGTGCCAAAGATGATTAAAAAAATGGCAGATGATGGTGTTAAATTTAATTTGGCTGTATCACTTCATTCGGCAATAGATGAAGTTAGAACCGCTATAATGCCGTTTAATGAAACCTTTCCATTAAAAGATTTAAAAGAGTCTTTAGAATATTGGTATGCCAAAACCAAGTCTAAAATTAGTTACGAATATATAGTATGGCGAGGGATTAATGATACTCAAAAAGATATTGATGCCTTAGTGACATTTTGTAAATATGTACCCTGTAAAGTAAATATTATTGAATATAACCCAATTGATGACGGTGAATTTCAGCAAGCAGAGAGTGATGCATTAGATAGGTATATTCAAACTTTAGAAAAAAATAAAATAGTTGTTAATGTTCGCAGAAGTAGAGGGAAAGATATCGATGCTGCTTGTGGACAATTAGCAAATAAATCTTAGGATATATTCTTCTAAGGTGTATCTTTGATTCTTCTTATGAAGATAGTTGAGCAGATAAAACAACCCATCGCTTTTGAAATGGATCTTTTTGAACAAAAGTTCTTGGTCTCAATGTCCTCCAAAGTTGCACTTCTCAATCGAATCACACATTATATTGTAAATCGTAAAGGCAAACAGATGCGTCCCATGTTTGTGTTTTTGGTATCTAAAATGGTTGCCAATGGGGAAGTTAGCGATAGAACGTATCGGGGAGCATCGGTTATCGAGTTAATTCATACGGCAACATTGGTGCATGATGATGTTGTAGACGATAGTAACCGTCGTCGTGGTTTTTTCTCTATCAATGCACTGTGGAAAAATAAAATAGCAGTATTAATTGGTGATTTTTTACTATCAAAAGGCTTGTTATTGTCGATAGATAATGGAGATTTCGATTTGCTTAAAATAATATCCATTGCTGTTCGTGAAATGAGTGAAGGCGAATTATTGCAAATAGAGAAAGCTAGAAAACTGGATATTACGGAAGATATCTATTATGAAATTATCCGCCAGAAAACAGCAACTCTAATTGCAGCATGTTGTAGTCTTGGGGCAGCTTCAGTAAAACCAGAATCACAGGATGTGGAAACCATGAGAAAGTTTGGTGAACTTATAGGTATGGCTTTTCAAATTAAAGATGATTTATTTGATTATGGAGATGCGCAAATAGGGAAGCCCACAGGAATTGACATTAAAGAGCAAAAAATGACCTTGCCCTTAATTTATGTGATTAATAATTGTTCGTCTAAAGAAAAAAAATGGTTAATCAATTCTATTAAAAATCATAATAAAGACAGAAAACGTGTCAAGGAAGTGATTACTTTTGTTAAAGAAAATGGCGGGCTAGAATATGCCATTACTAAAATGAAATCTTTTCAAGAAGAGGCCTTGCAGATACTTCATAGCTACCCAGAGTCTGAATATAAAAAGTCGCTTGAACTTATGGTGAATTATGTTATTGAGCGTAAAAAATAATACAGATTAGGTCACTTTCAATTAATTTTCGGAATTACCTTTAACCATTGGAATACGCCCGGTTTCATCTAAAATACCATCCATTTTTAAATGTGTAATAACGGGTTCTGTATCCATTCTCACCAAAGTAATATGATCAAAAGCTTGCGGGTTCGTATTGTTTTGACTTCCACCAGTAGTCCCTAAAATGGTATAATCCCTACCATGTCTTTTCCGATGTGAAAATGCATGAAAATGACCATTGATTACACTGTATGATCGCTCACTTAAAAGGGTCTCAAGTTGCCCAAGACCTTTATCGTCTTCACGCATCCATAGGGGTTTATGCATTAATACAAAGGTCCATTTAACATTAGGATATTGTTCTAGTACGGTTTTGTAATAGGCAATTTGTGCTTGGCTCATAGCTCCAATACGACGTTCTGGCATAGCGAAATATTCAGATAACGCAAATTCCTCGTTGGTCATATCAATGGCCTTTGCTCTAGCATGATAAATTTCTAACATCCGATGTTCTGCATAATCTTCAGAGTCCAACATTAAAAAAAGAACATCTTCATATACAAAATGATAATATCTTGGTCCGAATCGCTGTTTCCAAAATGCTCGCATTCTAGGGTTGGTTAGATCATGATTTCCTCCCAAATAGAAAAAAGGCATATTAAGTTTTGTGGTCCTTTCATCAAAGGAATCCCATTCATTTGCTAGCTGTAAAGAGTCTTCTGTTCCCCCATCAATTAAATCACCTACACTTAATACAAAAGTTGGATCAAGCCTGTTTAATTGAGATACAGCAGTATTGTACACGCCTTCACGTTCGCCCCCATTTAAATCGGAAATAATAGCAAAGGTGAAATCAGTCTCTCCGAGTTCAAAAGAATCGCTAGTCCATGGCGTTGGGCCATCAGCAATGTCATGTTCAAATTTCGGATTGGGTTTTGTGTTAGAGCGACACCCATATAGAAGGATGCTCAAGAGTATTGTATATAGATATAATTTTATCATGGGTTTCTGTACTTTATTATTCTACCTTTTTTGCGTTTTGAACACCATTTCTAATAAGCGATAAGCTCACAGTGTTTTGTTGCTCGTCCAGATTAAAGGTAATACGAGCCCCTATATTAAAAGCATTAAAAGTAATGTTATCAATTGGGGTGAGTTCTATCTGTTGACGACCTGTTGCCTGTGCAAACAAATTAGAGCCCTTTTTAGAAATAGTTATAAATATATCAGGTGCAAGCTCATACTTTCCTATATGCTTTTTTATACGAGGGTCATCGAGTGAAACCTTGGGTTGAAACCTATTGAACTTTTTTAAAACCTCTATAGTTGGTTCATGTGGTAAAGCATAGCTTTTATTTCCATTGATCCCTTCCATGGTTTTAGCCGCTACCATGGCATTAATAATGGCTTCTTCAACGGATTGTACAGTTGCTTCAAATAGTGGTGTAATTTGATCATTGGATAAAGAAGTTATCGCGGTGTTTTCTGTTCGTGAAAAGGCACCTTCATTAGCAGTTGAAAAGGCTAAAAATATATCTCCAGAACCATTACTTCCTCTGCCTCCAACGTTTCCAATACCTAGAGGAACCCTTTGTGCAATACGTTTCAATTGATGGGAAAGTAAGGGAGCGTCTGTAGCCACAATAACAATGATAGAACCATCACCTTCTTGTCGATTTGATATAGGTGGGCCTTTATATTCTGAACTTGTAATATTCATAAGCTCCATGCCAACAGGAACACCGGCTATAGTTAAGTTCTTTTTAGCCCCGAAATTAGATTGAACCAATACACCAACGGTATAGGTTGAGTCTTTAATAGTAACCATTCTCGATGCTGTGCCAATGCCTCCTTTAAATCCTAGACACATCATGCCAGTACCACCACCAACATTCCCTTCTTCCACCCAAGCGCTAGACGTATTATTTATCGCTTCTAAAACATGCTCTTCTTTGACGTGAAAACCATAGATGTCGTTTAAAAAACCATCATAAGTTTCGGCAACTAGAGGGTAGGTATACCACCACTTTTCATCATTATACCAATTAGTATCCACATACCATTTTAAAACAGCATCTCGTACAACACCTACACTATTGGTATTAGTAATCATGATAGGCGTTTCTAAAAAACCCGATTCCGTGACCCATGTGGTACCGGTCATTTCACCATTGCCATTTAAACTGTACCAATTTGCATATACTGGACTAAATTTTTTTCCTCTAGGAAAAATAGCCGTTACACCAGTACGAATTGGACCTTCACCAATTATATTTTTACCATTGCCAGAAATAATTGTACTATGTCCAACTTCTACACCACTAACATCGGTAATGGCATTGTATTTGCCAGGAATTCCTGTAAAGGGGATACCAAGATCTCTTGCCCTAGTTTGTTGAGCGTATATTTGGGAGCAGCATAACGTAAGAGAAATAACTAAGAGCGATATCTTCATAATTATATAGTTGGTTGAAAACGAAGTTAGTTAATTTTTTGTAAAGTTTACAGGTTGACATTCAGTTAATTAATAGTGTTAAATTGTGGTGTTTAAAAATAATTTATAGGTCAGGCAACCTTTTGTGTCAATTTCGCGTCTTTATAAATAGAAGATCATACCAAATGAAATTTATTTATTTTTTGACAAATAAAAATTAAAAATGAAACAAGTGAATTCATTATTATGAGTTTTATTTGGTAATAATATGAAGCATCCATTGAAAGTCATTCAATTATATAAAAATGAAGCACAGCTCATAAATAAAGCGGTGCGTAATAACCGTGAAGCACAGCATATGCTATACGAATTGCATGCTCCAAAAATGCTAAGTGTATGTCGGTATTATATAAAAGACCTGCAGCAAGCAGAGGATGTGTTACTTAATGGTTTTTTTAAAGTGTTTACAAAAATAAAGCATTTTAAAAATGAGGGGAGCTTTGAAGGTTGGGTACGACGCATTATGATACGAGAAGCGATTTCATATTTACGGCAAAAAAAACAAATTGAATTTGTAAGTGATGCAATTGAAATACATGAAGAACAAACCAATAATATAAAGGCACAAATAGATGTTGCCGAAATACAACAGCTTATTGATGATCTTCCTGAAGGCTACCGCATGGTATTTGTAATGTATGCCATTGAAGGATATAAACATAGTGAAATAGCAGACCTGTTAAAGATTAGCGAAGGCACTTCGAAGTCGCAGTTATTTAAAGCGCGCAAATTATTACAAAAACAGTTACAATTATTAAATACAACAAGTAATGGCACCAATTAAATTTGAAAATGACATAAAGGAAAAGCTGGAGCAACGTGGGTTGCAGCCAAGTGCTAATGTTTGGAAGAATCTTGAAAAACAATTAGATGCTAGCGATAAAAAGAAGAACAATAAAGGGTTTTGGTGGTTTGGAATTGCAGCTAGTTTCGTGGGGATATTAATTATGACCACTGTGCTTTTTAATAGAGACGGCGCTAAAGATATAGAGTCAGTAATTGTAGATATTGAAGCTGTTGATAAACCTGGCAGTACAGTGAAATTATCTGATTCAACTAAGATTGAAGAAAATGTTGCTGTCGAGTCAGTCAAGGAACATAACTTGATAGAAACTAAAAAGAACTCTCAAAAAAACACATCAGAATTAAAAGTTCAAGTACAACAAAAACAAAAAATTTTAATTAAAGGGACTGTTAAAGAGGTTGTGGCTCAAGCCGAAATAAAACATGAAAAAGAAGTAAAAGATGTTGTTAAACTAAATACAGATAAACTAAGTTTTGAAGATATAAAAATTCAAGAAATAGTGGCACAGGTACAAGCCCTCAAAGAAGCCAATAATACGGTTAGCGATGCTGAGATAAATGCGCTTTTAGATCAGGCTCAAAAAGATATTACCATGCACAAACTTTATAATGAAGCAACAAATAAAGTGGATGCAAATGCATTGCTTGAAGATGTTGAAGCAGATTTAGAACAATCTTTTAGAGATAAAGCTTTTAAAGCGATACAATCAGGATTTAAATATGTAAAAACGGCAGTGGCCGATCGAAATAACTAGACTTTTATTTTATCTTTTGTATAAAAACATCAATCATTAAAGTCCCTTGAGGCACATTCAATCAATAATCAATAATGCCTTTTTTTAGGCCAAAAAACGAACAGTTATGCAAACTATTACTAAATTTCTAGTGCTGTTAATACTAAGTTTAAGTATTACAAATGCTAGGGCACAAGACGAGAGAAGAACGTCAAACAAAGTGAAAATTGAGAATCTTAATAATTTAAAACAATCTATTAAAAATGAAGAGCGTGAGCTTTTAAAAGTGAAAGTCGAAGCAATTAATCAACGCTTTGATAACGATGAAATCTCACAGAATGAAGCGGAACGCTTAAAAAAGGAAGCAGCAAAAAAGCATGCCCTAAATATTGAAAACCGTTTAGCTATTATAGATAACAAGATTGCATTGTTGCTAAGGAATGGCGACAATGACATATCTAATGATGACGATGATGAAGGATTCAGTATTAGAATTGGAAAAAGAAATGGAGAGGATAAATCATTTTATTTTGGAAAAAGAAAACATAGACCAAGGCGCTATGACAGGCGCACAACAAGCGATATGGTACTGGCATTTGGTTTAAATAATGCTATTATTGAAGATAGTAATTTGGATGATTCACCTTATAAAATGGGAGGGTCTAGATTTTTCGAAATTGGTTGGGCCTGGAAAACTAGAGTTTTTAAGAATTCTAATTGGTTAAGATTTAAATATGGGTATTCATTTCAAATAAACGGACTAAAACCTACCGACAATAAATATTTTGTTCAAAATGGTGATGAAACAGTTCTTGAAGTATTTGAATATGACTTAAAGAAATCTAAATTAACAATAAGCAATCTAGTATTTCCAATGCATTTTGAGTTTGGGCCTTCCAAGAGAATTGATAGAGACGATTATTTTAGATATAGTACTCATAAAAAGCTAAAAATTGGACTAGGAGGCTATGCCGGTTTTAATATTGGTACACGTCAAAAATTGAAATATACTGCAGAAGGGGAAAAAATTAAAGATAAAATGAAACGTAATTATAATGCCACAAGTTTGGTGTATGGTTTAAGCGGTTATGTTGCAATAGGAGATACTGCTTTATATGTGAAATATGATTTATCACCAATATTTAAAGATCAAGCTCAAAATCAAAATAATATTTCTTTAGGGGTACGATTTGATATGGATTAAAAATTACTGACTAACTATTTTCATGTTAAAGGAGGTTTCAAATATTTGAAGCCTCTTTTTGTTTTTATTGTAAAACCAACATGATTCCATAGTTAAATTTGTATTACATTTACACACGCATTAATTCGTATATTTTTGATATCCAAAGCCACCATAGATCAAGTGTTTGATACTGCTCGAGTAGAGGAGGTTATTGGTGATTTTGTAAATCTAAAAAAATCAGGATCTAGTTTTAAAGGCTTAAGTCCTTTTAGTGATGAGCGTTCTCCTAGTTTTATGGTATCTCCTGTGAAACAAATCTGGAAAGATTTTTCGAGTGGAAAAGGAGGGACTGTTATCTCTTTTTTAATGGAGCACGAACATTTCACCTATCCTGAAGCCATTAAATATTTGGCTAAAAAGTACAATATTGAAATCGAGGAAACTGAGCAAACCAATGAGCAAAAGGAAGAGGCCAGTGAGCGAGAAAGTATGTATTTGGTGAGTGAATATGCCAATACCTATTTTCAAAATATTTTACATAAAACAGATCACGGTAAAGCAATTGGGTTAAGTTATTTTAAAGAGCGTGGATTTACAGAAGAAACGATTAAAAAGTTTCAACTGGGATATGCTTTAGACGAATGGCAAGCCTTTAGTGATGAGGCTCTAAAAAAAGGATATCAGCTTAATTATTTGCAGAAAACAGGTCTTACTATAGTTAAAGAAGAAAAGCATTACGATCGCTTTAAAGGTCGAGTGATGTTTCCTATTCATAGTATGTCTGGTCGTGTATTAGGTTATGGAGGACGTATTTTAGCCAATAATAAAAAAGCGGCAAAGTATTTAAACTCCCCAGAGAGTGATATTTACCATAAGAGTAAAGTGCTTTATGGTATTTATTATGCAAAGCAAAGTATTGCTAAAGAAGATAATTGTTTTTTGGTTGAAGGATATACAGATGTGATTCAGTTTTACCAAAAAGGAATTCATAATGTGGTATCCTCTTCAGGGACAGCATTGACTCCAGATCAAATTCGACTTATTAACCGCCTTACCAAAAATATAACCGTGCTTTTTGATGGGGATGCAGCAGGAATTAGAGCTTCGCTTAGAGGGATTGATCTTATTTTGGAACAAGGGATGAACGTTAAAGTCTGCACCTTCCCGGATGGTGAAGATCCTGATAGTTTTGCAAAGCAAAATACACTTGAAGAGTTGACAACTTACCTTCAGGAGAATGCTAAAGATTTCATAGCATACAAGGCATCTTTGTTGATGGAAGAAGCAAAAAATGACCCTGTAAAAAAAGCAGACCTTATTAGAGATATGGTTGCAAGTATTTCTAAAATTCCTGATCAAATTCAAAAGGAAATTTATGTACAGGAATGCGCTAGAATCATGGATATTAGTGAAGAAGTGCTATTTAGTACTTTGGCACAAATTGGAAAAAAAGATATACAAGAAGCAAATAAAGCGCAAAAAAAGGATCAAAAAGCATTTGAGGTTGTGAAACCAAAAATAGCAACTAAAAAAGTCGATGTACAATATGTGCTTGAACATAAAATAATTGAAACCTTATTGCTCTATGGTAATAGGACTGAGGATTTTGAAGATTTGGTCTTAAAAGAAAATGAAAAAGGGGATTTGACCTTAGAACCAGTAGTGCATCAAGCCAAGGTGTTTGAGAAGATCTATTTGGATTTGCAGGAGGATGAAATGGAGTTTACAAATGAAACCTTTAGAACATTATATTACGCAATTATTGAGATGCTTAATCAAGACCCGGAATTTGTATTAGATAACTTTGTAAAGAAAGTAGATCCATCTATGGCAAATGCTGTGACCAATATCTTGATGAATGATGAACAATATATGTTACATGATTGGGAGCGTAATAATATATTTCCTAAAGCAAAAACTCAAAGCATCGCCCAATTGGTCAATGAAACAATTTTAAGCTTGCGCTGTTATTTAATTGACCAAAAGGTAAATGGTTTTAAGCAAGAAACTATCGAGCATCCTGAAAACACCAAAACGGTATTGGAAGATGTTATGAACTATTCCAATTTAAAAATGCTTTTGTCTAGAAAGTTGAACCGAGTATTATAAAACTATCCTAATTCTAAATGTCTTGCTTGGTTTACTAAATCAACAAGATTAGTGACATTTAGTTTTTTCATTAATCGAGCTTTGTACGTACTCACTGTTTTTTCATTAATTGTAAGCTCTTGTGCTATTTCTTTATTTCTTCGTCCTGAAGATAATAATTTTAAGACTTCAACTTCTCGAGTAGAAAGTTTTTTGTAAAGTTTGCTCGGTTTGTTTCCGCGCTCATCAAAGGCTAATCGCTGTGCTAGTTGATTACTAATGTAAATTCCTCCATTGTGGACTTTTAAAATAGCATCTTTAATAGTTTGTGTACTCACAGTTTTTGTAAGATAACCTGAAGCTCCAGCTTTAATTGTACTGATAGCATAGATTTCTTCTGGATGGGCACTAAACATAATGACTTTAACATCACTGTATTCTTTTTTTAGGGTCCTCAGTGCTGTAATTCCGTTTAGTTCAGGTAAATCAATCTCTGATAGAACAACGTCTACATCTGTTTTTCCTACAAAATCGAAAAGTTCTTTTCCGGTAGTAACACTACCAATAACTTGAATGTCAGGGGAGGTCTCAAATAGCATTTTAAGACCTGTTCTGATGATGGGATGGTGGTCTGCGACCAATATCTTAATCATGACTTTAAATTTTTTAAATTAGTAATTAGGGAAACAT
>Ga0105356_10001764_pt1 | contig 21612 bp, 16 predicted proteins | sample GOMGulsemesocosm_3_FD_83502 | JGI IMG/M metagenome (GOLD analysis project Ga0105356, IMG submission 83502) | Methane-oxidizing microbial communities from mesocosms in the Gulf of Mexico - GOM9D Gulf of Mexico | ecosystem: Environmental > Aquatic > Marine > Cold seeps | place: Gulf of Mexico... | reverse complement strand
GTTTTTTATAATACCGCAGATGTATTTTTCAATTTCTTCACGATATTTTTCATGAATTAAATTTTGTCTATTTTTTACAGTGAAAACGATTTGAATATAGATTTGTGTATAGGTATTTGCCATAGCATGTGTTTTTGTTCAACGGATGTCTTTTTAAAGATAAGTCGATGAATGTTTGATTAAGAGTTGATTGAATGCAATTTTTTTATTAAAGATACAGTTTTTTTCAAAAAGGAGGAGTAAGCATTTTTGTTATATAACAAAGGCTTCGCTCTTATGGAGCATATTTCTTCAAACAAAGTTCCATCGGAACGTCATATTTGTAGATAAATAGAAGGATTTCAAACAGAGTTCCATCGGAACGTCATATTTGTAGATAAACGGAAGGATTTCAAACAGAGTTCCATCGGAACGTCATATTTGTAGATAAACGGAAGGATTTCAAACAAAGTTCCATCGGAACGTCATATTTGTAGATAAACAGAAGGATTTCAAACAGAATTCCATCGGAACGTCATATGTATAGATAAAGAATAATTGTATATAGAGAAGAGTTACAAATAGCGTTTCATAAGAATGTTATGTTTTTAGAATCGATACGTCGAATTTTCAAAATGAAATAGATGTATGAGTTATATGGTAAGATATTTTTCTGATTTTTGTTATAGAAGCTCATTATTGTCTTAAGAGTCTGTATCTTTGGCGACTCAAAAACAAGTCAATAAATGAATTATCTATCAGTAGAAAACATCTCTAAATCATATGGAGAACGTGTTTTGTTTGAAAATATATCTTTTGGAATTAATAAAGATCAGAAGGTAGCTTTTGTAGCTAAAAACGGAACTGGGAAAACTTCCATATTAAATATTATTACTGGTAGAGATACAACGGATACAGGTCAGGTGGTTACCAGAAAAGACATTCATGTTGCTTATTTGGCTCAAAATGATGATTTTGATTCTAATTTGACTATTGAAGAGGTAGTTTTTAGTTCAGACAATCCAACATTAAAAGTAATTCAAGATTACGAAAAAGCCATTGAAAACCCTGAGGATGCCGATGCTTATCAACGCGCTTTTGAATTGATGGATCAGTACAATGCTTGGGATTTTGAATCGCAATACAAACAAATTTTGTCAAAATTAAAGTTTGATGATATTCATAAAAAGGTAGGAGCACTTTCTGGAGGTCAAAAAAAACGTTTGGGCTTGGCAACGGTATTGATTAACAAACCCGATTTGTTAATTTTAGATGAGCCTACCAATCATTTAGATTTGGAAATGATTGAATGGTTGGAAGAATTTTTCAAAAAAGAAAAAATAACCTTGTTTATGGTAACGCATGATCGCTATTTTCTAGAGCGCGTGTGTAATGAGATTGTTGAGTTAGATGGAGGCGAGTTGTATCGTTATAAAGGAAACTATTCCTATTACCTTCAGAAAAAGGAAGAGAGAATTGCGTTGGAACAAGTAGTTCAAGAAAAAGCAAAAAATTTATTTAAAAAAGAATTGGATTGGATGCGTCGTCAACCAAAGGCACGTACAACAAAATCGAAGTCTAGAATAGATGATTTTTACGAGATCAAGGAAAGAGCACACAATAGAAGAATTGAGCACAAAGTTCAGTTAGAAATTAGTATGGAGCGCTTGGGAAGTAAAATATTAGAAATGCACAATGTTTATAAATCTTTTGGAGATTTAAAAATATTAGATGGATTTGAATATGTTTTTAAACGAGGCGAACGTATTGGAATTATTGGTAAAAACGGAACAGGGAAATCAAGTTTCTTAAATCTGATTACCGAAAAAGAACCTGTAGATCTAGGAAAAGTAATTTTAGGAGAAACGGTTAAATACGGATATTATACTCAAAATGGTATTCAGGCAAAATCAGGTCAGAAAGTAATTGAAGTTATCAAAGAATTCGGCGATTATATTCCATTAGCCAAAGGGAATAAAATATCTGCAAGTCAATTGTTAGAACGCTTTTTATTCGATAGAAAGCGTCAGTATGATTTTGTAGAAAAATTGAGTGGTGGAGAGAAAAAAAGGTTGTTTTTATGTGCAGTTTTAATACAGAATCCTAATTTTTTAATATTAGATGAGCCTACCAACGATTTAGATATTGTAACCTTAAATGTTTTGGAAGCATTCTTGTTAGATTTCCCAGGGAATTTAATTGTGGTTTCGCATGACCGTTATTTTATGGATAAGATTGTAGATTCATTATTTGTATTTAGAGGCGAAGGAGTGGTTGAAAATTTCCCAGGAAATTATTCTGATTATAGGACTTATGAAGATTCAAAACCAAAAGAATCAAAAGCCAAAAAAGTTGTAGAAAAAGTAGTTGTAGAAGAAGTAAAGCCGAAAAAAAAGGTACAACTTAGTTACAATGAAAAGCGTGAGTATGGAAGCTTAGAATCTGATATTGCAAAGTTAGAACGTCAAAAAACAACTATTGAAGCACAATTTGCAAATGGAGAAATTGATGCTGATAAAATAAATGAAGTGTCTTTGAAGCTACAAAAAATTATAGAAGATATTGAATACAAAGAAGAACGTTGGTTTGATTTGTCTTCAAAGTTAGAGGGGTAATTTGTTTTTCTGTGAATGAAAGTATATGGAAATAAATTGTGAAAAGAGCCTGGTAGAGTTGAATGAACGGGGTTATGCTATTTTAGAAAATCTATATTCCAAAACTGAAGTCGATAGCATTTTAAAATGTATTGAGAATTCAGGAAATATAGAGGGTTCTTTCACAAAGACGAAAGATTTATTTGCAATCAGAAAATTGCTAGATACAATTCCAGACTTAAAAGAATTTATATTCAACGAGAAGTTGAAGTCTATTATTTCATCATTTGGAGAAAACTATTTTTTAACAAAAGCTATTTATTTTGACAAACCAAGCGAATCCAATTGGTTTGTTGCTTATCATCAAGATTTAAGTATTTCTGTAAGTGAAAAATACGAGATAGAAGGTTATAAAAATTGGACTTTTAAGAAAGGTCAATATGGAGTACAGCCTCCTTTACAAATTTTGCAAAATATTTGTACTGTAAGAATTCATTTGGATGATACAAATAAGGAAAATGGAGCTTTAAAAGTTATTTCCAAATCGCATTCAAAAGGTATATACAGACCAGAATCTATAGATTGGACTAAAGAAACCGAACATATTTGTGAAGTTCAAAAAGGAGGAGCTATGTTGATGAAACCTTTGTTATTACATGCTTCTAACAGAACTACGAATAAAAAACAAAGAAGGATTGTTCATTTAGAGTTTAGCAACCAAAATTTATCAAAACCTCTAAACTGGTTAGAGGCTTTGAAATGAAATTTATTTTTTTATATCGAATTTTCCGAGGAATTATTAGGGATATTATAATTGTTTCTAGCTTGGTATAATTTGTTCATTATGTTTTTTCGAAACCGTTCTGGCTTAAGAATTTCTATATTTTCTCCAAAACCTAAAATCATTCTTTCCATTTCATAGTTAATCTGTACTTTGATGTTGAAAATTACACCTGTGTTAGTCCTTTTTAGAATAGTTTGAGAACTATGAAAGGGTTTGGTAATAACATAAGGTGCATGTCGGTGTTCAATCCAAAATTCAATATTTTGTGCTCTTGTTTCAGAAACGGTTGCTCCGATAACATTTTTATAATATTCATCTCCATCAATATCTTGGTCTCTATATTCTATGTTTTCTTCAGTAGCAATATTAGAAATCCTGTCTAAAGCTAAATTGAGCATATTTCCATTTTTTGAACAAACTAAAAACCATCGATTATTGTATTCCTTCAATAATTGAGGGTGTACAATTAAATCACTTGGTTGTCTTGCTTTGAAAGATTGATAAGTAATTTTTAGAACTTTTTTATTAAGGACAGCTTCATAAAGTGGATCAATATATTCCAAACCTTTTAAACGTTCATTTTTATCTAAATGAATAATAGCGCGGTTGTTTTTTTGTGAAGCATATACGGAATCTTCCAAACGTTGCAATACACCGTCCATTTCTTTAAAAAGTGAAAAATCTTTAAATTGTCTTAAAACCTGAATCGCTCCATTCATTATTTTAACATCAGAATCTGTAACAGGAATGTTCATAATACTAAAATCATCTTCTGCATATCGATAGTATTTTCTATGATAAACTTCAATAGGAGCATTATAGCCTAGTTTGTCACTACGCATTAGTTGGATATCTAATTGAATGGTACGTTTACTGATATCAACATCTTTTCCTTCGTATTCATACAAAGCATCAGAACATGCTTGAATTAAATTATTGAGCGTCCACTTTTTGAATTTATTTCGCAAGCAATAATCAATTGTTTTGTAACGAATTAATGCGTTTTTGTTAGCTGCCATATTATCTGTTTTGTATTGTTTTTATTTCTTGAAGTAAGTTCTTTCTTGCGTTTTCTTCATAGAGTTCAATAAAAACATCAGAAGTATAAATGCTTTTTTTATTTAAGAAATGTTGCAATACTTTTTTTCTTCCAGAGTAATACAATAGGTTTGGTGCAACCTTATATTCTTCTCTAATTTTAGAAGTGTAGTTATTATAAACCTTTTCAGACTGACCTAAAATTGCGAGATCAAAATCTACCATCCATTTGGAGTCAGATAGAATAGCTTGGTGACTTTTTGTAGCAATAATATGTTTTTCAATTCTTGAAATTACATCAACATTAATAGCAAGTTTTTTTAGCTGATTGTTGGCAAGTTCTGCACTTTTTTCTTCATTGTCTTTTTTCCAAATATTGTAAATAGCGTCATGATAAAAAATAGCGAGTGCCAATTCATTGGGATTTTCAATTTGTGAATTATAAGTATCAAAATAGTTGAAAATCTCTTCAAGGTGAGTTAGATTGTGATATGCTCTAAAAGATGCGGTGTAGTTTTCTTGTAATTCCGCCCATAGTTCTTCTATAAGAATAGTATCTGAAGTGTAGTTGTTTAAAATTATTTCAAACCGTTTTTTTAATTCCATTTCAATATTTTTTTAGAAAAATAGGAAATAATTTTAACTACGCAAAAAGATTGCGCAATAATGTAGAACATTTGTAACGGAATCATAAAGAAGTTATTTGTTAATTTCTAAAGTAGCGCTCCATTAGGCGATTGGAACTAATGGAGCATAAAAAAGAAATATTATGGAAGATGTATTAAAAATTACAGGAAAAAAATTAATAGCAATGGGATTTAAATCTGGAAAATGGTTTCCTGAGGCGATTGCATTTATAAATGAAAATGAATTGACAGAAAAGGAAATTCTAACTTATTTGGAGCAATTTCGCCCAGGTTCAGAAATAGGTTTATTGGAAGAATCTGTTTCTTTTAATGTAAATATAAAGGCAGAAAGTGAATTGGAGGTAGTAAATGTAACCAAAGTGGTTGATTCAATGAAAACGTTGATGAAAACTCCTACAGTTGTAGATGGTGCAGTGATGCCAGATGCTTGTCCTACTGGTGCAGATGGAACTATTCCAGTTGGTGGGGTTGTAGTTGCCAAGAACGCAATTCACCCTGGTATGCATAGTGCAGATATTTGTTGTTCTGTTATGTTGACAAATTTTGGTGATGCGAATCCGAAAGAAGTATTAGATGCTGCGCATAAAAATGCGCATTTTGGACCTGGAGGAAGAGATAGAGATACACAGTTTAGATTTCCTGATACTTTATTAAAAGAATTTGAAGGGAATACTTTTTTGAAAGACAATCAAATGATTCAAATAGCAAGAACGCATTTAGGAACTCAAGGAGATGGGAATCACTTTTTATTCGTTGGAAAGTCGAAGAAAACAGGAGATACTATGATGATTACGCATCACGGTTCAAGAGGACCGGGAGCAAGATTGTTTACAAAAGGAATGAAAATAGCAGAACGTTTTAGAAGCGAAATTTCACCTAAAACATTGAAACAAAATGCTTGGATTCCTTTTGAAACTGAAGAAGGAAAAAATTACTGGGATGCTTTGCAGATTATTAGAAAGTGGACAAAAGAAAACCATTCATGTATTCACAATGCTGTGGTTGAAGAATTGAATACTACTATTAAAGACAGATATTGGAATGAACATAATTTTGTGTTTAAAGATGGTGATTTATTTTACCATGCAAAAGGAGCAACGCCTTTGGATGCTAAGTTTATGTCTGATATTACTGGGCCAAGATTAATTCCTTTGAATATGGCAGAGTCTGTCTTAGTTGTAGAAGGAGAAACTACCGAAAGTAATTTAGGTTTTGCACCACACGGAGCAGGACGTAATATTAGTAGAACGCAACATAGAAAAAGTAAAACAGGAACGATTCAAGAAATTTTTGAAGAAGAAACAAAAGGGTTGGATATTCGTTTTTTTTCAAAAGAAATTGATATTACTGAATTGCCAAGTGCTTATAAAAATGCTGGAACAGTAAGAAGTCAAATGGAGGAATTTGGATTGGGCAAAGTTATAGATGAGGTGCTACCTTATGGATGTATTATGGCAGGGGATTGGCAAAAAAATGCCCCTTGGAAAATTAAAAGAAGAAAAAAACAAGAAAATGGAAAGAGATAAAATAAATGAGAGGTTAACTTTAATAGAAAAAGATAAGAAGTCAAAAATTTTGTTTGCTTGTGAGTCTGGAAGTAGGGCATGGGGTTTTGCTTCTCCAGATAGTGATTATGATGTTCGTTTTATATATACAAAACCGATAGATTGGTATTTGTCGGTGTCTGATAAAAAAGATTTTATTGATATAATGGATGGAGATTTTGATGCCGTTGGTTGGGAGTTAAGAAAACAACTTAGGTTGATGGTAAAATCGAATATACCTGCTTTGGAGCATTTGTTTTCACCAATTATATACAAAGAAAATACTGTCTTGGTAGATGAATTGAGAGAAATAGGAAAGGAATGTTTTTCTCCTATAAAATCGATGTATCATTATTTGAGTATGAGTAAAAATTATTTGGAGAGATTAGAAGGTGAAAATATAAAACTGAAAGATTTATTTTATGCATTAAGAACTTCTTTAGCTGGTAGGTGGATTTTAGAGAACAAAACTTTGCCTCCTATTATTTTTGAAGAAATGTTAGGCTTGGTTGATAAGAATATCGAGGATCAAATAAGAAGTTTGATGTGGGCTAAAAGTGAAAACAATGAAGACTATTTTCATGTTAGTAATGTGGAACTTATAAGAACTATTTCAGAAATCATTTCGGTTAATAATAAGAACATAAAAGGACTTCCAAATGGCAAGCCCAATAGTGAAAGAATAAATAGTTATTTATGTAAAATTGTGACAGATGAAAACAATTGAAGAATTAAAGAAATCAGGAAGTATTATATTTGAGTGTATAAGCGGTAGCAAGGCATATGGCCTTGCTACTTCTAAATCGGATACTGATATTCGAGGTGTTTTTATATTGCCAAAAGAACTTTTTTATTCGTTAGAGTATGTTGGTCAAATTAATGATGAAACGAATGATGTTGTTTATTATGAGTTTCGGAAATTTGTTGAATTGCTTTCAAAAAATAATCCTAATGTTTTGGAATTGTTGAATATACCTGAAGATTGTATTTTATACAAGCATTCATTATTTGATGAAATTAAAAATGAATATTTCGTTTCAAAGTTATGTAAGAATACATTTGCAAATTATGCATTTACTCAAATTAAAAAAGCTAGAGGTCTTAATAAGAAAATTGTAAATCCTATTGAAAAAGAAAGAAAGACGGTTTTAGATTTTTGTTATGTAAGTGAGGGAAAGCAGTCGAAAATCCTTAAACAATTTTTAGAATTAAATAATTTTGAAAATGAAAATTGTGGTTTGGTTAAAATTGCTCATATGAAAGATATGTACAATTTATTTTATAAAAAGAATGTAGGCTATAGCGGTATTACTAGAGAATTTTCAAATGAAGTGTGCTTAAGTTCAATTCCGAAAGGAGAACGTCCAATAGCGATATTGTATTTTAATGTTGGTGGATATTCTTCCTATTGTAAAAAATACAAAGAATATTGGGAATGGGTAGGAAAAAGAAACGAAGAGAGATACAATAAGAATATTTCACATAATAAAAACTACGATGCTAAGAATATGATGCATACTTTCAGGCTGCTGCATGTGGCAAAAGAAATAGCAGAAATAGGAAAAATAAATGTAAGACGTTCCGATAGAGATTTTTTGTTAAAAATAAAAAATGCTGAATTCGAATATGATGATCTTGTTTTGAAGGCGGAAAAATTAAAATCAGAATTGGAGTTGAGTTTTGAAAATTCAAATTTATCTGACAAACCAAATCTAGAATTGGTAAATAGTTTAATTTTTAAATTAAGGAGTGAGTATTACAGCTTTAAGAACTAATAAGTCATAATTAAGTGCCTTGTAGAGAATTACTAAATAATATTTATTTGTTTAGTAATTCTTTTTATATTGGTTCAAAATTAATTCTATGAAAATTAAAATATTTGATGAATCAATTGTTGGTGATATTCAAAACACAATTGAGATTGATGTAAAAGAACTTACTACTCCAGAAGAGATTATTAAAATTAGAGTTGCTAATGAGGTAGAACTTTATAATAATAAAGTTGAAACTATTTTTAAAGGTTTGGTTGAGCCTAGAAGAAAAGAAATATCTTTAAATGGGGTAAAAAAGAAAAAAAATGTTGATTTAGAACAGCAAATTTATATCGCATTAGATGCTTTTCAGAAAAATGGATTTTTTATTTTAATAGATGATAATCAGGTTTCTGAATTAAATGAACCTGTTGTACTTACTAAAAAATCTGAAATAAAATTCATTAAACTTACTCCTCTAGTTGGAGGTTAAAATTATGTTCAAAAAACTTTTTTCTGCATTTTCTCCCAAATCTAAAACAGAGAACCCCGAGTTTTATAAGGTAGTTTCTGATATAGTTGAAGAAATTAAAAGTACATCTAAAACACAATATTTTAGCACATATGCTATCAAATTTGGAGAGTTAAAAACTTATAAAACGTTTAAAGAGACTAGTGTTTTATATAAAAAAGAATTTGTTCGTTGGTTGGTAAAGGATATTGTTAGAATTTACAAACTCAATAAGAAAAGTGATTCTTTTCAAAAAGAATTTGAAGCGGAGGCTTTTATGTGTGAAACTGAGTTGATTTCTTTATTATTTCGTTCGAACCTTCAATTTTCTGATGAAGAATATATTTTTTATTTCAATTATTTTAGAAATGAAAAATATCATAATTATATGAGTCTAACATATTGGCCTTTTGGTTTTTTGATACAACAAATGGGACGTCGAATAAAAAAAGAAGGGCTTAGTGATTTGCTATTGACGTTTTTAAAAGAAGTGGTTCTTTGGAGAGAATTTAATAATAAAGATAACCACCATATAGAAGATTTGGAAAAGATAAAAAAGAAGATTGAAAATATCATATTTGAAAATACTGCTTCTCAAAATGAAATAAAATCATTCAAGTTTAAATCTGAGCTTTTTGGTGATTTTGCGAACGCCATTTTGAAAGAGAATAGAAATAGGGAGTTAATATATCCAATTCTTAATTTGGCTACAAGTGTATCTGGAGGAAAACCAACAAAGAAATTTTTACTAGAAAGTTCTTCTTTGATAGATAAGTTAAACTTTAAGGAATATAAGTTTTTTATATATGAGCTTTTGGAAAAGGTAATTGAGTTAAAACCTAGAGAAGTGACGCATACTTCTTCTTATGAAAACGAAAATTATACATATTCAACATATGATTTCATTGAGAAAGAAAATATCAATACTTTAAAAGGGTTGGTGTGGACATTGACTAAATTTCACGATTCAAAAACTTTAATTCTAATTTCTAAACTGGTAGAAAAATGTTTTAAAAAGATGCCTGGTGTAGGTCCAACTTCAGGAGCTCTCGGAAATGCTTGTATATATGTTTTAGCGAATACCAAGGGAATGGAAGGAATTGGTCAACTAACAGTACTTCAACAGAGAATAAAGCAGTCATCAACCAAGAATTTAATAGAAAAATACATAAACGAAGCATCGTTAAAGCTAGGAATTAGTAAATCAGATATTGAAGAGTCAGTTGTTTCCGAATTTGAATTAAATAGAGGCTTTAAAGAAATTCACTTCGAAGATTATAAATTTACAATTCAGATAGAGAGAATTGGTAAAGTTGCTACTTCTTGGGTTAAACCAGACGGTAAAGGTCAGAAAACAATTCCATCTTTTGTCAAAAATTCTAAAGTACTTTCTGAAAAATTAAAAAAGACTAGAGTAGAAGTAAAAGAAATTCAAAAATTTTTAGGAGCACAACGTGATAGATTGGATTCTTTGTTTATTGAAGAAAGAATAATTCCGTATGATAATTTTTTAAAATATTATTTGAGCCATGGATTGGTTTCTTTTTTAACTAAAAAATTGATTTGGATTATTTTTAATGAAAAGAAAAAAACAGTTGGGTTTTATTTAAACGGAGATTGGGTTGATGTGAATAAGAAAAAAATAAATTGGATAGATGAAACTAGTTCATTTCAATTATGGCATCCAATTTATTCTTCGACAGAAGAAGTTTTGCAATGGAGAATGTTTTTAACAAATATCGAAATTGTTCAACCTTTGAAGCAAGCTTTTAGAGAAATTTATGTTTTAACAGATGCTGAGGTTCGTACAAAGATATATAGTAATCGAATGGCTTCGCATATACTAAAACAACATCAGTTTAGCATGCTCGCTAAGTTAAGAGATTGGAATTATCAATTAATTGGAGCTTGGGATCATGGTTCAGATTGTATAGCAAGAAAAAAAATAAATACATCCAACGTTGTTGTTGAGTATTGGTTAAATGAAGTTTTTGATGAAAATCAAATTAATGAAGTTGGTATATTATTATATATGAGCACGGATCAGGTTCGGTTTACTAATGGGAATGGTGAAGTTATTGATTTAATAGATGTACCAAGTATTATTTTTTCTGAAACGATGCGAGATGTAGATTTGTTTGTTGGTGTTTCTAGTGTAGGAAATGATCCAGAGTGGAGTGATAATGGAGGTCTACCTCAATATAGAGATTATTGGCATTCATATTCGTTTGGTGATTTAACAGAAGTTGCAAAGACGAGAAAATTAGTATTAGAAAATTTAGTGCCAAAATTAAAAATAAAGAATGTAGCTAAGGTAGAAGGTAAGTTTTTGATTGTGAAAGGAAAATTGAGAACCTATAAAATACATTTGGGGAGTACAAATATTCTTATGGAACCAAATGATCAGTATTTATGTATTGTACCTTCTGGGAAGAAAAATGTTACGGATAAATTGTATTTACCATTTGAAGGGGACAAAGGAATGTCAGTTGTTTTAAGTAAGGCTTTTTTATTAGCAGATGATGATAAAATTATAGATACTACAATAACAAGTCAGATAAATAGATGATTTTTTATCAAATATTCAATAAATTCCCTCATATTTGCACCACAAAACAAGAATACTAATTAAATTTTTAACCGATGAATCAATTTTTTAAACATATAAAGGGCGCTGAAAGGCTATTTCCACTGTGTAAGAAATAGGTAAAAACTTTAAAAGATATAAAATCAAAAAAGCGTCCAAGAAATTGGACGCTTTTTTTATGTTTTTTACTTAAAATTTTAAACAGATTGAACAAATCCATTTTAAAGTTATTTACAACACAATCAATGTATTGAATAATTAGCTGTTTCTGTAGAAATACGGACAGGAATTCTATTGCCTTTTGTTTGGGTTAACTATTTGGCTTTCAGGAAAATAATTTAATTTTTTTCTTGTGTATATCAAAAATACAATTCATCTTTGCATCGCAATAAAGCAACAATAAATCTAAATATCGAAGTATATATGTATCACATACAACCAAACAAAAACATAAAAAAGGAACAAGGTTCTTTTGTGTTTTTTCTTCGAGACTTTCTTTATCATAAATAATACTTTATCAAGTATATGAAAAGAAGTCCGAAGCCAGTAAGTTTCGGACTTTTTTTATGCCATCCGTTTACGCATTATTTTCCGAGACTTTATCAATAGTATAAGTAAAGTAGATTCTATTTAATCGAAAATTTTTTCGAGAGGAATGCTACACCTTAATTCGAAAATAGTTGATAAAATCACTGTTTTCTAAAGTGAATAACATGGGAAATAAATTAAAAGGAAGAGACCTCATAAAATTGGGTTTTCCTAAGAACAATAGTATCAATATTGCTTTAGGGCAAATAAATAGGTGTCGTAAAAAAGAAAAGAAAGAACGCATTTTGGAGGAAGCCAAAGAAGTGTTGTTAAATCCTGAAAAATTTGAAAAGAATGCAATTTGGGGCAAAGTAGCAGAAGGTTTGGTAAAACCTGTAGAAGTTAAATTTCATCAATTAAAAAATACAAGAGCTCCGTTTTCTATTTATGGAGAAAATGAAATTGATGAAAGAGCAAAATTTCAATTGTATGATGCATTAAAATTACCAATTGCGGTAAAAGGAGCTTTAATGCCAGATGCACATGTTGGTTATGGTTTGCCCATAGGAGGAGTGTTAGCGACAGAAAATGCAGTAATTCCATATGGTGTGGGAGTAGATATAGGTTGTAGAATGTGTTTGACAATCTACCCTATAAATGCAAGTTATTTGAAAGGAAAGAAACATCAATTGGTGAATGTTTTGTCTGAACATACCAAATTTGGAATGCGAGAAGAACACGCGAAAAAGCACGATCATGAAATTTTTGAACGAAAAGAATTCAAAGAAATTCCATTGATAAAAAGATTGAAAGACAAAGCATACAAACAATTGGGAACTTCAGGTGGAGGAAATCATTTTGTTGAATTCGGCGTCGTAACTATTACAGATATCAATAATGAATTTGAATTGCCTTTAGGAGAATACATAGGTGTTTTATCACACAGTGGCTCAAGAGGTTTAGGAGCAAATATAGCCAAGCATTATACTTATTTGGCAACCAAGCAATGTCCGTTGCCAAAAAATGTGCAGCATTTGGCTTGGTTGGATTTGAATACGCATGATGGTCAAGAATATTGGTTGGCTATGAATTTAGCAGGAGATTATGCAAAGGCATGTCATGATGATATTCATTATAGAATTGAGAAGTTGTTAGGAGTAAGAGCGGTAGCCAAGGTAGAAAATCATCATAATTTTGCTTGGAAAGAAGCGATAAATGGACAAGAATTGATTGTGCATAGAAAAGGAGCAACGCCAGCAGCAAAAGGTGAGTTGGGAATTATTCCAGGGTCTATGTTGGCGCCAGGATATATTGTTAGAGGTTTAGGAAATATTGAAAGTTTACAATCAGCTTCTCACGGAGCAGGTCGTTTGCATTCAAGAAGAAAGTGTAAAGAAAAATTTACAAAAAGTGAAATGAAACATTTGCTAGCTAAAAACGATGTGCAATTGATTGGTGGAGGTATAGATGAGGCGCCAATGGCGTATAAAGATATTAATAAAGTAATGGCAAACCAGCAAGAGTTGGTGGAAGTACTAGGGAGTTTTACGCCGAAAATTGTTCGAATGGACAAGTAGTAAAGTGGAAACTAAATAAAAACGTATAAAAATGAAAACTAAAATAATACAATTTACAGCCGGTCGAGGTCCAGTAGAATGTTCTTGGGTTGTTGCACAAGTTTTAAAATATTTTTTAAAAGAATTGGAGGGAAATGCAATTAAGTATCAAATCCTACAAAAAGAAAAAGGTACAGAAAACAGAACCATTCAATCCGTTTCACTGCAATTGCAAGGAAATAATTTGGAAGAATTTTTAAAAGCTTGGTTAGGAGCGATTCAATGGATAGGAACTTCAACATTTCGAAAATACCACAAACGTAAAAATTGGTTTGTGGGGTGTTTTGAAGTTGAAGCAAAAGAAACAATGCAAATCAATAAAAAAGACATTCGTTACCAAGCAACAAGAAGTTCTGGTCCAGGCGGACAACATGTAAATAAGGTGAGTTCTGCGGTAAGAGCAACACATGTACCAAGAGGAATTCAAGTGTTGGTAATGGACAGTCGGTCTCAGCATCAAAATAAGAAAATTGCTGAAGAACGATTGTTAGAAAAGGTAACACTTTGTAATACAGAACGCTTAAAAGAAAGCATTTCAGATCAATGGGAAAATCACTTCAATTTGCAAAGAGGAAATCCTATAAAGGTGTTTAGAGGAACAGATTTTAAAAAAGAAAAAAAGGAGAAATCCTATAAAACAAATCGGAGTCATTTAAAAAATGATTTGCGAAACCAATTAAAAGAATAATGGGAAATTTAATAAACAATTATGTTTTTAAGGCTTTAGATGCGTATCCATATGATATGGAAGAAGTGATGGAATCTTTAAATTATGCGTTGTCCTATGATCAAAAAAATACAACAGCCTTGTGTTTGATGGGTAGAGTACATGCTGAAATTTTAAAAGATTATGAACAAGCCAAAATGTATTATACAGAAGCGTTGGCAGAAAATGTAAATGCATTGCAGGTATATCCACATTATGTAAATGTGCTATTGTGGAATGAAGATTATAATGAGGTAGAAAAGCTAATAAATTTTGCTTTGACTATAAAAGGATCGGACAAAGGAGTTTTGTATTTGAAAAAAGCCATTTTATTTGAGCAATTAAAAAAATATAAAAAAGCGTTGAACTATATAAAGTTAGCCAAAGAAAATACCTTTTGTACTGAATTTATGAATGAATTAATCGGAGAAAAAGAACGAATTAAGGGAAAGTTGCCAAAAAAGAAGAAAAAGAACAAAAAAAAGAAATGATAAACTTTATTGCGCAAATTCATTGCGTAGGACTGTTTCATATTTGTGTCATACTACTTGAAAGCTATGTCAGGTAGTAATAAATCCTATGAAAAGGGAGGGCAGATAAATCCTCATTGTAATTTAATTTGTGATGGGGGTTTAGCAAGCCTTGAAAAGAGAATGTCATTATGAAAAAAGTTATAAATAAAAAAATATTAAAAATATCAAGTGGGTCATGTGAGGTGTTTCTGTATAGCACCACTGTTTTATACGTTGCAATTTGTATTGCGTTTTAAAATACAACTTGACTTGAAGGTTTTTTGAATTGTTAGCCAAAAAATAATTCACCTCTGTAAGTCGTGGGTTCGAATCCCACTCTCATGTATTTGAGATAGTTCAGTTGGGTTAGAACAACAGGTAGTTACGCGGGTTCGAATCCCGTCTTTAACGTGAAGGTTTTCCTTCTTGGTTATTGTCGCTCAGTGGCAGAGCACTGCACTACATTTAGGTTGTAGTTAATGGACTTAAAATCCATGGAAAAAGCAAATCATCTTTTAAAACTGATTACCAAAATTTAAATGATGCGTATAAGTCAGTTGTTTTTTCGGAAATAACAGTTTTATAGAGACTTGAATTGTTCATTTTTAATTTTAAGACATACCAATTTTTTAGTTGTCAGCACTTCATTTTTTTTGAAGAGTCCATAATTAAAACAGAGGAGGTGGCTAAAAATTGATATGCATAGTTCCGTTTCAGTAAAATGATTTATCCGCTTCGTTTAATAAATAACTTCGATGCAGGTCGGAGAGTTAATCTCATAAAAAAATGAGGAATGTAAAATCAACCTATGAAAAAGGTTTAAATAAAAAGAAAATGAAACAAGTAAGAATTAATTTAGGAAAAGTAGGCTTGGTTTTTAAAAATGGAGACTACAAAAAAGTAATTACGGAAGGAGTTTACTGGATTGGATTTTTTAAAAATGTAATAGTATACGATTTAGCACAAGAATTCGAAGCATCCATTGCTTTAGAAATTTTGTTGAAGGATGAAAAATTGGTTAAAATGATAATTGTTGTTGAAGTAAAAGACAACGAGTTGGTTTTGGTATTTGAAAATGGAAATTTCAAAGCTGTAAAAACAGCTGGAAGATATGTTTACTGGAAAGATTTGATTGAGAGAGATTTTGTGAAAGTAGATTTGACGAAAGCAGAAATTACAGAGAAAATTGACAATTCTTTGTTTAGCAAATACGAGTTGACAAAATTCATTCGAGTGTTTGAAGTAGCAGCATATGAAAAAGCAGTTGTTTTGATCAATGACAATTACACAAAAACTGTTGGAGGAGGTATTTATAGATTTTGGAAAAATGAGGATACAATTAAAATTTCTAAAGTAGATATGAGACAATTGCAAATGGAGATTTCAGGACAAGAATTGTTGACCAAAGACAAAGCTACGATAAGAGTCAATTTTGATATGCAATATAAAGTGATTGATGTAGAAAAAGCATTGTTAGAAAATAAAGATTTTGAAAAACAATTGTATGTAATAATGCAATTGGCATTAAGAGCTTTTATTGGGAATTTCACTTTAGATGAAATGTTAGAAAGAAAAGATATGATTGCCGAAGCGGTTTTTAATGAAGTAAAAACAACAGTAGAGAAATTGGGCGTAAAGGTGTTGAACTGCGGAATTAGAGATGTGATTTTAACAGGAGAAATGAAAGAAATCATGAATCAGGTTTTAGTAGCACAAAAAAGAGCGCAAGCCAATATTATTACCAGAAGAGAAGAAACAGCTTCTACTAGGAATTTATTAAATACAGCCAAGTTAATGGAGGACAATGAAATGTTATTCAAATTAAAAGAAATGGAATATGTAGAAAAAATTGCTGATAAAGTTGGAGAAATCTCAGTTTCAGGAAATGGAAATATGGTAAAGCAATTGAAAGAAATTTTCTCTGTAAATAAGTAGGTGTACTTATAGGCATCAGTTTTATAACTGGTGCTTTTTTTATTTCTTCTTCAAAAAAGATTGAATCCAATAAGCAGATTTTTTAAAAGTTCGTTTTTGAGTTTCAAAGTTATTGTAAATCAATCCAAATCTTGGTTTGGTTCCTTCTGCCCATTCAAAATTATCAACCAAAGTCCATATAAAATAACCTTTAACTTTTACGTTATTTTTGATTGCTTTTAGCGTAAACCTAAAAGTCGTTTTTAAATATTTGATGCGTTTTTTATCATTGATAAGACCATCTTTTTTAAAATCATCAAAACAAACACCAGATTCTGTTATATAAATTTGTTTTACACCATCGTAAGCGCTAAATTTTTTAAGCATTTTATACAATCCTTTGTGGTAAATTTCCATGCCCATATTGTTCGTTTTTACATTGCGTTTCAAAGCAGGAATTTCTTTAGCAAATAATATTGGAGGAAAAAGGCTGTATTGTGCTACGACTCTAAAATAGTATTGCACGCCAGTGAAGTCAAAATCAAATTGCATTAATTCTTTATCACCAGGTAGAAAATATTTTTCAATACGTTTCAACCCAGGGATATCTTTATAAGGATAGCCTAAGCCCAAAGCCGGTTCTATGAAAAAACGATTGAGCAATGCGTCCAGTCTTTTCGCAGCTTTAACATTTCTTCTGTAGATGTTTTTTGGACTGACATGTGAGCATGAAAATGCGGTTCCAATAAATGCATCACCTACATTTTTACGAATAATTCTTCCGCCAATAGCTTGACATAAGGTTGTATGGTGTGCAGCGGATAAAAAATTTTTCAAGCCTTTTCTCCCTGGAGCATGCATTCCCAGAAAATAACCAAGCCCGACATAACTCATGGGTTCATTTAAAACCATCCAGTTTTTTACTTGAATTCCATATTCTTTTGTGCAAAATTCTGTATAGTATGAAAACCAATTCAAAATTTCTCTATTCGTCCAACCACCTTTTTCTTCCAGAGCTAGTGGTAAATCCCAATGATATAAAGTTACCCAAGGCTCAATATTATTTTCTAAACAAGTTGCTATAATAGTATGATAAAAATCTACCCCCATTTGATTTGGTTTGCCAATGCCATTTGGGAAAATTCGAGCCCATGAGATAGAAAATCGAAAAGAAGTTAAATTGAGTTTTTTAATTCTTTTAATGTCTTCCTTGTAGTTGTGGTAAAAGTCCGTTGCGGTATTCCCGTTTCCGTTAGAAAAATCTTTTTCATTGGTAAAAGAATCCCAAATTGAAGGACCTTTTCCATTGGAATTCCAAGCGCCTTCAGTTTGATAGGCAGAGGTAGCAACTCCCCAGTTAAAATTTTCAGGAAAATCGGTTGCTTTTATTTTTTTTGAGTACATGTAATCTGTATAAATCAATCTTGTTTCAAAGAACGAAGATTTGATATATATTACTGAATGCTATTATTTGAAGGTTAATAAATAATTATTTTTTAGCAGACTGCATTCTGTTTTTTATCAATAGTAAAACAATTAAAGGAACCAAACCATGCGCCAAGCGGTATAGCGTGCCTTGCAATTCTTGATGGAGAGATTGAATTGGGAAATCTATTTGAAAGTTGGCTGCAGTTCTTGCAAATGCTGTGAGGATACCCCATACAAATGCATATCCCAATGCATATCGAGCTATTTTCTTAGGAACAAAAATTAAAAAAGCCAATAAGAAATCTAAAAAGGCAGCCGTATGTAAAAATATTTTTGCTGTTTTTTCAGATACATGTAAAATGTGAATCACCATATCTACAAATTTTCCAGGGACCGGATAGTACCCTATTGCATACAGTCCATGAGAAATAAAGACAATAGCAATTAAAATCTTTAGTAAGAATTCGAAATTTCGAAACACAAATTTTTCTTTCCAATAATAAATAAATACAAAAGGCAAACCGAATTGAATGCTGTGTTCAAAAAACATTGCGCTGTGGTAAAATTTCTCTTTCATTAATAAAAAGGCGAGAAATACCAAGTTCCATCCTCCAAATAAAATGATGTATTTCAATAATTTATTCTGATAACGAGTGTAAAGCAAGGTAGAAATTGCAGCTAATAAATAAACGATTCCAGTAGAAAAAATAATTCCTTGGATTGCAGAATCTGTTGCTTGACTTGTTACATATTCAAACCAAGGAATTCCTAAAACAGTTTCTATTATGGGTTTTAACAAGTCTTCATCCCAAAGAATAGTTCTGTAGGGTGCATCCCAAAATAAATGTTGCCAAGCTCTACCTAAAAAGATAAAAAAGACTGAAAATTTTAAAACACTCAATAGTAAGGATTGTTTTTTTTCTGTTGTCATAATTAGAACGCCATGAAATTATATGCAAGAATACTAAAAGATACTTATGGAAAAAACGAATTTATTAAATTATAATAGGAAGGGATGGCTTCTTTGGTTTGTTTTTTATTCTATTTCTATTTACAATTTTCTTAATATTGTAGTCAAATATCAAACGATTCAATCCTTTATGAAGAAATTTATTTATGCACTGCTTTTTTTAATGTGTGCAGCAACGGCAAATGCGAATACCGATAAGTACAGATTAATGATTCGCAATAATCCTGCAACTTCAATTGTTATTGGGTGGAATCAAATTTCAGGAAATAATCCTGTGGTTTATTACGGTACAAAAGATAAAGGAAATGCTTTTTCAAAGTACAAGAATTCACACAAACCTGATCGTATTATTGCTTTTAAAAGTATGAACAATCATTTCGCTAGAATTGAAAATTTAAAACCAGATACAGCTTACTATTTTGTTATTAAGGATAGTGAAGGGGTAAGCAAACGTTTTTGGTTTAAAACGGCTCCGGATAAAAATGACAGACTTTCATTTATCGCTGGAGGTGATTCTAGAAACAATAGAACTCCTCGTAAAAACGCCAATCTTTTGGTGTCTAAGCTAAAACCGCATGCAGTTCTTTTTGGAGGAGATATGACTTCTGGTGATAATGACATGCAATGGAATGTTTGGATGGACGATTGGCAACTTACAATAGCTAAAGATGGTAGAATGTTTCCTATAATAGCTGCTAGAGGGAATCATGAAAGATCTAATAAATCTATTTGTAATTTATTTGATACCCCTTCAGAAAGTATTTATTATGCGGTGACTTTTGGTGAGAATTTAATTAGAACTTATACTTTAAACAGTGAGATATCTGTTCAAGGTGCACAGACAGATTGGTTGATAGGAGATTTAAAAAAACATGCAAAGAAAGTTATTTGGAAAAGTGCTCAATATCATAGACCTATGCGTCCTCATGTTGGTAGAAAAAAAGAAGGAAACAATCAATATAACAATTGGGCAAAATTGTTTTATGACAATGATGTTCGTTTTGTTGTAGAGTGCGATGCACATACAGTGAAATCTACTTGGCCTATAAAGCCTAGTTCGGGAGCAGGAAACTCAGAAGGCTTTGTTAGAGATGATGTAAAAGGAACTGTTTATGTCGGCGAAGGGTGTTGGGGAGCACCATTAAGAGATAGTGATGATAGAAAGCCATGGACAAGAGATGCCGGAAAATTCAATCAAATAAAATGGGTTTTTGTGAGTGAAAAAAAGATAGAATGTAGATCTATTAAGGTTGCAAATGCGGCAGATGTAAAAGAAGTAAGTAATAAAAATACGTTTCGTGTTCCAAGTAATTTAGATATTTGGACACCAAGTAACGGTGCTGTTGTTACAATAAAAAAATAACAAATTAGAAGACCGAAGTTTGAAACCCAATGGGAAGACAATTCTTCGGTCTTATAAGAAATAAGAGTTTTAGTCTTTTTTAAGCATGGCGTCCCAACCTTGGGCAGTCAGTTCCATTTTTTGATTGGCTCTGGTAACCAAATTAATTCCGTCATTTTTTTCTGTCATATGACCAATGATAGAAAAATTGGGATTTCCTTTAATCTTTTCGAAATCACTTTGAGCAACCGTAAATAACAATTCATAATCTTCTCCTCCATTCAAAGCGACAACGGTACTGTTCATGTTAAATTCTTCAGAGGTAGAAATCACCTGGGGATCTAGTGGAAGTTTATCTTCATAAACACTACAACCCACATTAGAATTTTTACACAAGTGAATAATTTCAGAAGAAAGACCATCAGAAATGTCAATCATACTGGTAGGTTTTACCTTTAAGTCTTCAAGCAATTTTGAAATATCTTTGCGAGCTTCAGGTTTCAATTGTCTTTCAACTAAATACGTATATTGATCTAAGTCTGGTTGTGCGTTTGGGTTTGCATCAAATACTTGACGTTCTCTTTCTAAGACTTGCAATCCTAAATAAGCAGCACCCAAATCTCCAGTAACAACTAATAAATCATTTTCTTTGGCACCATCTCTGTAAACTATATTTTCTTCATCTGCAGTTCCTAGTGCTGTAACACTAATAAACAATCCTGTTTGAGAAGAAGTTGTGTCTCCACCAATTAAATCAACGTTATATGTAGTACAAGCTAATTGAATACCAGCATACAGTTCTTCCAAAGCTTCAAGTGGAAAACGGTTTGAAACAGCAATAGATACTGTAATTTGAGAAGCTGTTCCATTCATTGCGTATACGTCAGACAAATTTACCATGACAGCCTTGTAACCCAAATGTTTCAACGGCATATATGTCAAGTTGAAATGGATGCCTTCAACTAATAAATCTGTAGTAACTAGTGTTTTTTTATCTTTATAATCTAATACGGCAGCATCATCTCCAACACCTCTTATCGTAGATGAATGTGAAATTTTAAAGTGTTCAGTCAAGTGATTGATCAATCCGAATTCTCCCAATTCTGCAAGACTTGTTTTGTTTGGAGCTTTGTCTTCTATCATTTGTAATTGTTTTGGAAT
>Ga0105356_10001759_pt1 | contig 21629 bp, 13 predicted proteins | sample GOMGulsemesocosm_3_FD_83502 | JGI IMG/M metagenome (GOLD analysis project Ga0105356, IMG submission 83502) | Methane-oxidizing microbial communities from mesocosms in the Gulf of Mexico - GOM9D Gulf of Mexico | ecosystem: Environmental > Aquatic > Marine > Cold seeps | place: Gulf of Mexico... | reverse complement strand
CTAAATGATGATCAACAATCAGTAATTTACAACCTTGCTTGATGACTTGCTCTGCAAAACGGTGGCCATCAAAGTTAGGACCTTTTAAGGCAAGAAAAGCACAGGTTTTATCTGTATTTTTTTCCACTGCACGACTATCAGTTACTAAGTCATTGATAGTTAATGAACCAAGGCTTTCTGCTACAAATAATTGACCATCAGTAACTTGTGATAAAGTCGCTAGGGTAATAGAGATCATAATTTTGCCTCGCCAGTCTGTGCCACTAAGCTAGCTTGTTTGTTGTAAAACTCGGCTACTACTAATCGTTCGTCATATGCTAATTTTTCAGTGCCAATAACAGCACCATTTTCATCATGCTTTGCTACAATGACATAGTCTTCATGACCTTTACCTGCCAATAACACAATATCACCAGCTTTCGCTTTTTTCAGGGTACTCAATACTGCTTGTTCCCTTTCTAAAATAACAGATATATGCTCTGCATCTGGCCTAGTAAAACCAGCGACAATATCATTAGCGATCTGTTGTGGATCTTCACTGCGAGGATTATCATTAGTTACCACTAAAACATCCGCATATTTTTCAGCCGCTTGAGCCATTAATGGCCTTTTACCTTTATCTCTATCGCCGCCACAGCCAAATACAACAAAGACCTTGCCCGCACAATGTTGACGACATGCCTGTAACGCTTTTTCTAGTGCATCTGGAGTATGGGCATAATCAACCACGGCTGTAGCTAAATGCTCGCCACTACTAGCTTCCATTCGACCCGAAATTGCGCTCACTTGTTTAGCAAGCATGGGAATATCTGCTAACTTAACCCCTTGAACTAGCAACACACTGATAGCTGCCAACAAGTTATCAATATTAAAGTCACCTAAAAGTGAGCTATTGATATCAACATTACCTAAATGACTCTCTAGGGTGAAAGAAACACCATGGCTATGTCTATTAATAGCTTTAGCGGTAACATAGTTCGAATATGCACTTATGCCTTCTTGTATGCCATATACCCATAAAGGCTGTTGCTCAGGCCAGTTTTCTAACCAAAGTTTGCCCTGTTCGTCATCAAAATTAACAACCGCAACTTGGCTATTGTTCTCTGTAAATATCTGCTTTTTAGCCTCACCATAACTTGTCATTGAGCCATGATAATCAAGGTGGTCTCGACTTAAGTTAGTAAATAACGCGATATCAAATAAGTTTGCTAACACACGCTTTTGAGATAACGCATGAGATGAAACTTCCATAGCTACATGACTAAAGTGCTCATCTTGAAAACGATTAAATAACTGATGTAACTCAAGAGCACCAGGTGTGGTATTTTCTATAGGAATTAAATTATCTACACTGCCAGCACCATTGGTTCCGATAATCGCACAAGGCTTATTTTGCCCACTTAACATCTGCGCTAGTAACTGACTGGTGGTCGTTTTACCATTTGTGCCAGTAATGCCGACTATGGTCATCTTTTCTTGCGGCTGTTGATAGTAAAATTTTGCTAAACTAAACAAATGCTGATTAAGCTGATAAAACTTAACAACAGCAACACTTCCTTCATTTGATGAAAACTCAATTTCACCATGCTCACTATCATTTTCACATTCAGCGAGAACTAACTTTGCACCTTGTTTAATTGCTTTTTCAATATAATCTCGACCATCTTGTTGATGGCCAATAATAGCGCAGAATATATCACCAACTTTGATGGCTCGACTATCATTGTGTAGATCACCAGAAAAGCCACTAAGCTCCAAACTGTCGGGCAAAGTAATAGTAAATAGCTTTAAGCTGGTTACAATATTGTTAGTAGCAGGTTTAGGCATTTTGCTCTCCTGCTTTAAATTTATCTTTAGAATTCGAAGGCTTAATACGTTTATTCGCTGTTTGTGTTTTTTTAGCATCTGGTGCAATATTTAATACACGTAAGGCACCTTTCATCACCCGAGAAAATACCGGAGCCGCAACTTCACCACCATGATAAAGATCGCCACTAGGCTCATTAATTACCACAACAACAACTATTTTAGGGTTTGATATTGGAGCCATACCAGCAAATAAACCAACATAATCATTACCGTAACCGCCTGCAACAGCCTTTATCGAGGTGCCTGTTTTACCCCCTACGCGGTAGCCTGCTATCTTAGCTTTTGGTACATGTTCATCAACAACAGCTTCAAGCATATTGGTAATTGCAATACTGTTCTCTTTGGAAAAAATTCGTTCTTGATCTTCTGGTGCAATTGCTGAGTCACCTGTTTTAACAATCGATAATTTACGTTTGACCCCACCATTGGCAAGTGCCATATAAAAACGGGTTAATTGCATTGGAGTTATGGCAAGTCCTGCTCCCCAAGATAATGTTGCCAATTCAAATTTTGACCAACGACTTCGATCATGCATCATACCCGCACTTTCGCCTACTAAGTTAGTACCAGTATCATCAGCAAAGCCCGCATCAAAGAATTTGGTTAGCAAATAATCTTTTGGCACTGAAAGGGCTAACTTAGTTGTGCCCATATTAGAAGATGTGATGAGTATTTCTTCAATTGACAACTTGCCACGATTAATAGGGTCGCTCACTCGTCGACCGCCTAAACGCATCCAGCCAGGACTAGTATTGATAACAGAGTTAGCCTCCGCCGAGCCAAATTCTAACGCGGTAAGTGCAGTTAGTGGCTTCATGGTTGAGCCTGGCTCATAGATGTCGGTAATGGCACGATTTCTAAAGCGGTGAATAGCCGTATTACGTCTGTTATTGGGGTTATAGGATGGACTATTGGTCATCGCCAATATTTCACCAGTATGCACATTTGCCACCACAACTGATCCAGATGTTGCCTTAAATGCTTGCACCGCTCCTTTCAATTCTTTATATGCAATAGCTTGAATACGTTGATCAATACTTAAGGTTATATCTTTAGCTTGTTCTGCTTCTTCTACCGAAATGATTTCAATTTTTCGGCCTTTAGCGTCCTTTCTGAAGCGTTTAGCACCACCGGTACCGGTAAGCAGTTCATCATACATGCGCTCAATACCCTCAATACCTTTATCATCAACATTGGTGAAACCAATAAGGTGAGCACTAATTTCTCCGGTTGGGTAAAAGCGTTTTGATTCTTTGCGCAGGTGGATGCCAGGAATTTTTAACTCTTTAATATAAGTTGCCATTGCTGGTGATATTTTACGCTCAAGGTATATAAAGCGTTTTCTAGGACTTTTTACAACACGGGCGGTTAGCTTATTAATATCTTGATCAAGTACATCAGCCAATGCTTGCCAATGTTTTGTCATGGATAGAGCATTGTTATCCATAATAACTTTAGGATCTGCCCATACCGTTTCTACAGGTACACTAATAGCAAGTTCTGCACCGTTGCGATCGACAATTGAACCACGCTGCACCGTATTAGCTGCAACACGTAAAGAGCGTAGGTCCCCTTGTTTTTTCAACATATCAGGTTCAATAATTTGAATGTAAGCGGTACGAGCCATCAAACCTAGGTAAATGAGGGCAACAACAACCAGCACTAAATAATAACGCCAAGGAGCGGTATTTAGTGGGTTATTATTTTTGGTTGTTTTTTTACTCACACCGCTCTCATTTATTATTGTTTGTTTTTGGCTGCTTAAATGTATTGATGGCTTTATACAATGTAATACCAACTATTTAGCCTTTAAGTTTTATAATCACTCCAGGCTCACAATCACTTCTGAATCCCCTTCGGGACGTTTCATATTTAATAATTTTTTTGCTTTACTCTCTATTGCACTGTGCTCCGCTAAACTATTTTGCTCTAACAGCAAATTTCTCCATTCTATATTCAGCTCATCTTTTTTTGATAACAGCACTTCAAGTTCACTGGTTGTCTGTCTATTTACATGACTGTAATAAATCACCGAAAATGCTGACATCACCACAAATAGCAACAAGATATAAGTGACACTATAACGAACAACATCTTGCCAAATATCAAATACTAAGGCACGAGCAGCCATAATTAATCGCTATTTCTTTCTAAGCGCTCAGCAACACGTAATACCGAACTACGAGAGCGTACATTTTGCTCTACTTCCGTTTTGCTTGGCTTCATTTTTCGGCCAATTAAGGCTAATTTCTTACCCTTATTTAACTCTTCTTCACTGATTGGTAAGCCTCTAGGCACTTTTTTGCCTTGAGAGTGCTTTTTCATAAATTGTTTAACTAAGCGATCTTCTAGAGAATGAAAGCTAATAACCACTAAACGGCCACCTTCAGCCAATACATCAAGTGATGCCGCTAAAGCTTTTTCAATTTGCTCTAATTCACTGTTGATGTACATACGAATGGCTTGAAAGCTTCTTGTGGCAGGGTGCTTTTTAATTTCTCTTTGCGGTGCAGTTGTTTTAATTAACTTTGCTAATTGACTCGTTCTAGTCAGAGGCGATTCTTCACGGCTATCGACAATCGCATTGGCAATGCGCCAAGCATGTTTCTCTTCACCAAAGGTTCTTAATACCCAAGTAATATCTTCAACATCAGCAACTGCTAACCATTCGGCTGCAGTTTGACCTCGACTGGTATCCATGCGCATATCAAGCGGACCGTCTTTCATAAAACTAAAGCCACGTTCAGCTTCATCGAGTTGCGGAGATGAAACACCTAGATCAAGTAAAATACCATCTACTTTACCGGTTAACTGATGTTTTTCAGCTATATCGGCTAAAGAAGCAAAGCCTTCATGCTCAATAAGAAAACGAGAATCATCTTTAAACTTCTCAGCTGCAGCAATTGCCGTTGGATCACGGTCAATAGCGATTAAACGGCCATCAGCAGAGAGTTGAGATAGAATTAATGACGAGTGCCCTCCGCGACCAAAAGTACAGTCGATAAAGCATCCTTCACCTGTAATGGCTAAACCATCGACTGCTTCTTGAAGCAGCACAGATATATGAGAAGTGTCTAATTCCATGTTTTTATTTTTATAACCCTTGTTAACGCATTTATTTTATAAAGTAATATAGATTTTCACTACAGAGCTAAATCAAGTAAGCGTTCTGTTAATTCAATTTCACCACTTTGTATCTTACTAATGCCTTGCTGCATTTGTGTTTGCCATGCGGTGTCATGCCAAATTTCAAATTTATTCAGTTGGCCAACAAGCATAATATTCTTTTCCAAGTTGGCATGTTCTCGAAGCGGACCATTGATAAGTAACCGACCATTTTTATCCATTTCACAATCACTAGCATTACCTAAGATTATTTGTTTGAATAAACGCTCTTGCGGATTAGTGCTCGATAAGTTTGCCAAAGATAATTCTATTTCTTCCCATTCAGCTAACGGATAAAGCAATAAACATGCTTGCTGAATATCGACAGTACAGACCATTTTCCCTTGGCAATCAGCAAATAGCTCTTCACGATACTTGGTCGGTATCGTGATCCTATTTTTGCTATCAAGCGTAATTGCGCTAGTGCCTCTGAACATATCTGTTGTTAGTTCGCCGTATTGGGTTAATTAATAAGCAAGTAATTATGGATTGAACTGTAAGATCCACTTTTCCCCACTTTTTTCCACATTGCTACAGTTTAGTGAAAAAAGCAACGAACTGTCAAGTAAGCCAAAAGAATAATTAACGCATGCATACTGGCTATAAGACCAGTGAAATTGCGGCTTAGAAAGAAGTTGATGAAATCGTGGAGTTTTGTGGTGAGCAATCCCTTAAAAAGGGCAAAAAATAATTATTCTGTGCAGAAATTATCAAATATAATCGGCGGAAGTGATAAAAGTGGTAACTAAGAGATAGTTTTTCCCAAAAGAGAAAAACTATCTCTAGACAAAGCTATTCTAACGATTAAAAAAGTTCATCATCAATCGCGAACAAGCTGTGGCTGCCTGATTTAATTGCTGCAATTAAAGACAACTGCCTTGGTAAAAGACGTGCAAAGTAATACCGTGCAGTTTGTAATTTACTTTGGTAGAAGTCATCACCGTACTCAGAAGCTTCATCCGCTGCACTTTCTTCTTTGCGGGATAAGGATACTTGCGCCATTTTTGCCCAAATGAATGCCATAGCGGTATAACCGAAAAGGTGCAGATAATCATTTGCTGCCGCACCAATCTCGTTGGCATCCTCAGTTGATTTAGCGAGTAATAACTCCGAAATTTCGGTCAATTGTGCTAATGAGCTAGAGAGTGGCTCAATAAACTCAGACATTGCATCATTGTCTTTTTGAGAGCTTATGTAGTCGGTAACTTCTTTATTAAATACATCCATTAAAGCACCCTTAGTGGCAATGACTTTACGCATAAGTAAATCCATAGCCTGGATACCATTTGTACCTTCGTAGATTTGTGCAATACGTGCATCACGTACTAACTGCTCTTGACCCCATTCACGAATATAACCATGGCCACCAAGTACTTGCTGACCAACTACTGCACTTTCAAAGCCTAAGTCAGTAAAGAATGCTTTAGCTAGAGGGGTCATCAAGGCAGATAGTTGCTCACCTTTTTGCTGTAACTCACCAGATCCAAATGTAGCATAATCAAGTTGCATAGCAATATAACAACTTAAAGCACGAGAGCCTTCATTAAAGGCTTTCATATTCAATAACATACGACGAACATCGCCATGTACCATAATAGAGTCTGGCTGCTTTATCGCTTTTGTTGATGAATCAAGTGCTTTACCTTGTTTACGATCTTTTGCGTATTCAAGCGCGTTTTGATAAGAGCGTTCACCTGCCGACATCCCTTGGATACCAACACCAATACGTTCAAAGTTCATCATGGTGAACATACAGGCTAAGCCTTTATTTAATTCACCAATTAAAAAACCCTGAGCTCCGTCAAAGTTCATGACACAAGTTGCAGATGCATGTATACCCATTTTATGTTCAATAGAGCCACAGCTTACATTATTTCGTTCTGCTAAATTTTCATTGTCATCAATATTGAATTTTGGCACTAAGAATAGTGATATACCACGAGGTCCATCAGGAGCATCAGGTAGCTTAGCAAGCACTAAGTGGATGATATTTTCTGTAAGATCGTGCTCACCACCTGTGATAAATATTTTGCTGCCACTTATTTGATAGCTACCATCTGCTTGCGGCAGCGCTTTAGTTTGGATAATCCCTAGGTCTGAGCCTGCATGAGCTTCAGTTAAACACATTGAAGCAGACCACTGTCCACTGTATAACTTAGTTAAGTAGCGTTGCTTTAGCTCTTCACTACCATGCTTAGCTAGTGATAATGCAGCTCCTGCCGTTAATATTGGGTATAGAGCAAAAGAAATATCTGTACTACATAACATCTCTTCCATAAATGCAGTGACTATTTTAGGCATACCCATACCGCCATAGTTAACATCACCACCAAGTGCACACCACCCGCCTTCAACAAAAGTATTAAAAGCTTCTTTATAACCAGGGGCTGTAGTTACTTGTCCGCCAGAGCCATCTTCATTAAGACTAAAGCTAACACCAATTTCATCACCTTGACGAGCAATAGGGTCAATTTCTTTTTCAGCAATTTTTGAACACTCTTGCAATATCGCCATTGCAGTTTCTTTATCTACTTGTTCATTAAGTTGCGGTGATTGTTGCCACATCTTATCGGCATTAAATACCTGATATAGCAAAAAGTTCATATCAGTTAATGGCGCTTTATATTCAGCCATGGTGGGCTCCTCTTAAGAAATTGAATTCCGTGTGGCAAACACACAATTAAAACACTTGTTTGAATATAATATAAAACAACAGCAATGTAAAAGTGCGATTCAATAAAGCTTCACATTAATTTACAACTACCTTGCGCTTACCTTAGATTTATTTACTTTTCTGTCAGAAATATCTAATAGTTTGCTATCCTATTTATATCTAAGTTAATGTGTTATTAGGGTTTATACTCATGTCATAAGCTTTAAAATAGCGTAAAAAGATAAACATTCTCTTTTTTAACCCAATATGTGCTGGAATTTACGACAGCACTAACGAGTAATAATAGCGTGACTCCCTCAAAACAGCACTTACCGTTAAAAATTGGCCAACTGCTTCTAGCGGCAGTCATTCTTACGCTTTCTTTTATCAATACTGGACGAGCGGAGCAATTAAGCTTTAGTAAAAACAAATTAGAGCAAGGTTATAGTTTTCACTATCAATGGCTTGATCATGCTAATAGTAAGCAAGAGATTAACTTTGTTTTGAGCCAAGAAGGACTATTCGAACGTTTTCGAGATTTTAAAACCTATCAAAATGGCTATGCGCAAAAGACAATTCTCAGACGAATTAAAAAGCATATGCAGCAAAATCCCATTGCAGGGGTACAGATATTCTACCGACAACAGCATGAAGAGTTTTCAATTGAAGTTAAGGGCTTAGATAACAACAAAGTAAGCAAAGCTTATCAAGAGATTGTAAAACTCGAAAAGCAAGTTACAAAGAAGTATTTCGAAGAGACTTTTTATCAAGCTTTTACCAATCACGATCAAGTAAGTGGCATTAAAGTCGATCATGTCAGTATTGCAAATAATTCAGTTCTTGATTTAAAACCACTAAAACCAATCATTTTAGACAAGGTCTCAATTAAAAATACTCGCAAAGCAACCAACTATGTACTGGGCTTTGTGCAGAGTATTCCTTATAGTACCTTAGAGTCACGACTGACATCTTCTGGAGCAGGCTTCAATCCACCATTACGGCTATTGTGGGAGAATCAGGGAGATTGTGATAGTAAGATGACATTAACAGCGGCTTTACTTAGAGCTTTAATGCCTAGAATTGAAATGGCCTTAATCTATATTGAAGGCCATGCGTTCATTGGCATAAACATTCCTGCCGCAGCAGGGGAAGTATCGATTGAACACGAACAGGTAAACTACTTATTAGCAGAGCCTACCGGTCCAGCATTACTACCTTTGGGGAAACTAGCACCTGAGTCAGAACTTGCCATTAATCAAGGTCATTATGTTGTTCAGAATTTTCACGAAGTATTAACGGCTAAAGCTGCAGAAAAAACACAGTGAATAGAGCAAGACAAATAACCCTCAGCGTATGACTCAACCTTATGTTTTATCAATATCCTCAATCTGAGCAAGAAATGTCAAACTAGGTGCAAAAAAAGCACTACCCGTCTCAGCTTGAGTATACTTAAGTAAATGATCAGAGTTACCATGACCATCACCATGGATCATACTATTCAACATAGTTTCAAACGGCCTAGGTGAGTGGCAGTAGGATACAAAGAATAGCCCTTTTCGCTTCATATCACCGTAAGGCATACTCTGCCTCACAATTTCTATGCTCTTTCCTTGTTCATCTTTAAGGCTAGTGCGCTTAGTGTGTGCAGTTAATGCTTTATCTGCACTATCAAACTCAATATTATCAAGCTTAGTTCGTCCATAAACATCTTCTTGTTCATGCTCTGCAAGAGAATCCCAAAGTGATAAATTATGCTGGTAACGTTGGGTATGCAAATAACTTCCACCGGCAAAGGCACTGTCCTCTTGCTCTTTCACTAGCGCGACTTCACGACGTCGTAATCCTTGTGGGTTTTCAGTACCATCAACAAACCCGGTTAAGTCACGGCCATCTAAGAACCTAAAGGCTTGCACTTGCTCAATTAACTCGACACTACTACCGAGTAGTTGGCATACTTTAGTGCTAACAATATGGTTAACATCAGCACGATCACTGCGTACTTCAACATAAATATCATAGCTATTTATTGGCGCTACACGATCGCCACTATTCATTGCTGGAAATGGCGATAATAATGCAGGACGAGATTTTGGATAAAATTCATCCCAATAAGCCTCACCAATAGCAACAACACCAATAAGGTTTGCTTCAGAAAACTGATCGGCATAATTATCAAAGAGCTTAGGTAAACGAGAAATGGCAGCTCGAATAAAAGCATTTTTATCATCTAACGCATTAAATAGAAGGTAAGTTCCATGTAAGTTAGGTTCTGCGCAAATACCAAATTGTTCTCGAGCCATGTTCGATCCTGTTACATATAAAATATTGATAGCCTACATTGCGAGTATTGTACACAATAAAGCCTGTATTAACATAATGATGATGCTAAAAGCTTAGATCACTTTCCATAAACCTTTCTCATCCTGACACATAAGCTCTTTGAGTGTCTCTTTATCGCTACCAAAGTGATTATTAAAGGTAACATTATGACATTTCTGTTTATTACGAGAGACTTCTTTTCCTTTGATAATAGTACCGCGATTACCACTATCTACATTTTGCCAAACCGATTTGTTTTGGTTGCTATCGCTTAATAAGCCAACAACCTTTTCTTGCATTAGGGCAATATCTTTAGCTGTTAAGTTTTTTGCCGAACGTGAGTCCGCATCAACGATCCCCGCTAAACCGGCAACAACATCAAAAGGCAGTGAGATTACACCTTTAAAAAAGCCTGAGACCAAACCACTACTTGTCTCCGAACCGACAGTTTTAGCATCAACAACAGTATTTTCAATGCGAGTGAGATACTGCGGAATATACTCTCTAGAACGTTTAATTTCGTCGAGATACTGACTAGAGTGAGGCCGCCAAAGCGCAACTTCATCAGTAGTTTTATTAGTCGTTTTCACAATGGCATCAACACGCTTAAGTATATTTGGCATGTCGGCCTGCAGCAAAGTTACCTGTTGTTCAATACGGGAAAGTTGTAACAATACAGCGGGGAGTTGCTTTGAATAATTTTCACTTTCAAGAACAACTTGCCTTATCACCGGCAGAGATGCTTCAACCTGTGATAAAATTATTGGTGTTTGCTGTGAGACTAGTGCCCTTACTTTTGTCACTTCTGCTCTAACTAAAGCGACTTCTTTAACAATGTCATCTATTTTGGGGCTTACTGTGTTAACTGTATTACTCGTGCTCTCTATCACTTTAAGAATTGCGGGCACCTGTGCAGTAAATCTAAGCAATGAAAAGGATAAAAAGGCAATGGCGAGAGCCAACAATGCTTGCGAATAGGAAAATTGTTTTACCATACGAGTATTACTGCTGTTCAATTAGATTAATTTCATCAACTAAACAATGAGTCAGATCACTAATCAACTGATGATTTGCTTTATCTTTTAATGATTCTTTCTTAATTATACTCTCTAATTCTTTTGCTGCCTGATTTAACTCTATAAAGCCAAACATTTGAGCTGCACCAGCTAAGCGGTGCGCCACTTGAGCAAGTTGCCTGAACTCTTCCTTTTCACAATAAAGCTCAAGCTCTTGCTTATCATTACCAATATTGACTTTAAACTCTGTAATTAAATCACTCAAGTCAACATGAGCAAGGCTTTCTTCCGCTTGATTGATTAGTTCACTTTCAGTTAAGTGATGCTCAGACCATCCTTCGCCTTGCTGCTCTTTGAGCTTTACTTCTGTATTCGCTGTAAAATATTTAGCAATAACTGCAATAAAATTTTGCCTTTCAATAGGCTTTTTCAAGTGTCCGGTAAAGCCTATTGCCAAATACTGACTTATTTCATGTGACATAGCATTTGCGGTTAAGGCATAAATAGGCTGGTTGCAGCCTAAAGAGCGCAGTGTTTTAAAGGCCTCAACACCATCCATCTCTGGCATTTGAATATCTAATAGTACTAATGTAGGTTGGTGCTCAACACAGAGGTTAACCGCTTCTTTGCCATTTCTGGCGACAATAACATCTAAACCAAGACTCATTAATAACCGGGCGATTAGCCGTCTATTATCATCATGATCTTCAGCTAAGAGAATTTTTCCAGTAAAGAACACACCTGCGCTATCTGCATGTGAATTTTCAAGAACTGGAATAACCTTATCGTTAGGGTTATGTTGACAAGGTAAGGTCAAGCAAAAGCTACTTCCTTGACCTAACTGACTTGTGGCAGTGATATTACCCGACATTAATTTAGCAAGCTGATTAGATAGCGTTAAGCCCAGTCCAGAGCCACCAAAACGTCTACTAATACTATTGTCTGCTTGGGTAAATATTTCAAATACCTGTGCTAAGTGCTCTTGACTCAAGCCTATACCACTATCGGTAACGGTAAAAATTAGCTGTTCTTCTTGCCAGCTAATAGAGAGTACTACCTGCCCTCTTTCAGTGAACTTTATTGCATTAGCACATAGATTCAGCAATATTTGCTTTAAGCGCAGGCAATCAACTTGAATAATAAAAGGTAATGTTAATTGATGTTCAATAGTAAAGCTCAGGCGTTTCTGTTGAGCTTGACTGTTAAAAGTATGTGATAGATCATGAATAAGTTCAGCTAAGTCTAACGGCTGAATTTCTAATTCAAACTTATTAGCTTCAATACGACTCAAGTCTAAAATATCATTAATAAGCTCTAATAAATGTAAACTATTACCATGAATAACTTCAATATCTTCTCGGACCTTAGCCCTATCAATATCATCATGAATAATTGCTTCTGCATGACCAACAATGGCTGTTAGTGGCGTTCGTATTTCATGACTCATATTGGCAAGAAATTGGCTTTTCACTTTGTTAGCTTTCGCTAATTCCTGAGTTAAATCTTCAAGTTCATGAGTACGCTGTTTTACGCGTAATTCCAATTCTCGCATTAAGCGCTTTTCAAGGTAGCGACGGTAGATAAAAAATATAACCACCAAGATAAGTACTAACACTAAAATAATGACATTACGCTGTTGCTTTATTTCAGCTGACTGTAAGTCTTGCAGTTTTCTTCTATGTTCAAGCTCAACTATTTTCTGGCTAAGTTGCTCAGATTCAAATTTTGCTAACTCATTATTAAGTAGATTGTTCGAGGTCTGCAGGAAGGTCTTTCTAAATTTTTGTTGTTCACTGAGCGCTTTAGTAAACTGTTGTTTACTGGCACTAATTAAAGCCGTAATAGCTAAATTTTCGACTAATAGCTTTTGATAATCAATTTTTTCACCTACGGCAATAGAATGTTCAATATGTTGTGTCGCTTTTGTTAAATCACCTAAGGAAAAATAAGCTTTTGCTAAGCTTTGTAATGCACCAGCGTAGGCCTTTTGATGGCCAACTTCTTTACTAATCACCAAGGCTTTTTTACCATAAAAAATAGCTTGTTCAACATCATGTATATCATTATGCAATTCAGAGAGGTTATGCAGCTGAGAAGCGATATCGTGCTTATAATCATGCTCCTGAAAATAATCTAGTGCTGCTATTATATTTTCCTTACCTAACTCTAATTCGCCTGAATGTTTATAAGCAATACCTAAATCAGCTCTAGCACTAGCAACACCATAATCATCTTTAAATTGTTGCCGTTTTTCTACGATTACTTTCAACATAGCAATGGCGATATCATACCGCTTTAAGCTGAGATGTAATGTGGCAATATTATATCTAACATCATTTTTGTCGGTTTCATCGCCATAACGTGCATATAGAGGCTCTGCAAGTTGATATGTTGACAGTGCACGACCTGACTGGCCAAGAGAAGTATAAACTAGCGCAATATTGTTTAATAAATTAGCTCGTTCGATGGTAAACATATTAGTATCGTCAGCTTGGTTATTATCATAATAAGCTAAGGATTTTTGATAGGATTGTAATGCTTGTTTAAGCTCACCTTGATAATAATAAAGTATGCCAAGCATTTTATCTGCTTTAGCCTCAAGATTAACTAAACCACTTTGTTGAGATTTTTTCTTCGCTTGAAGTGCAGTCTCAATGCCCAAGCTGTATTTGTGCAAACTAAATAGGGTTCTGGCACGCTGTAATAAAATTGTCGATTGCTCAGTATCCGTTAACCAAGGAGTATCGATAAGCTTTTTTAACTCAACCAGTACTTTTTCTTTATCAGCTATTTGGTTAATTTTATTTAACTGCTCTTGCAGGTCACTTGCTCGCGCACTTACAGGAGAACTCATAACTAGATTAGCTAAATTTAATAACAAGAGGAGCAACAATAGTGGTAAAAAACGTTCCGTCATAAGTTCAGTCTGTGCTCAATGTAGCTATCATGGTGTACTGCAATATCATTAACAGTAGTTAGAGAATATTATTTATAGCATTAATTGAAATTAAAAAACATCATATAGGCAGCTGCTCCCTAAATAATTAAGCACCTAACTAAACGTTTACTTGCGAACAAACGGAAGCTCAATGCTTACGAGTAAAAAAAAGCCATGCTCATCATAAAGATATGGGCATGGCCTTTATTCTTAACTATTTAAGTAAAGAAAACTATTAAGCTGTTGGCAACTCTGTTGCAGTCACTGGTTCTCCGTCACTTTGCTTATTTTTCTTACGCTTAAATATGCCTTTTACATCTTCGATAATCAAGTACAGGCTTGGTATCAAAACTAACGTTACGATAGTGGCAAATAAAACGCCAAAAGATAATGAGACCGCCATAGGGATAACTATTTGCGCCTGGGCACTGGTTTCAAAGAAAATAATAGGTACTAGGCCAATGAAGGTAGTGATTGAGGTTAACAATATGGCGCGAAAACGCTTGGTGCCGGCATGCATTACAGCATCTTTTAAGCTCTCACCACGTTGTCTTGCTTTATTAACAAAATCCACCATTACCAAGGAATCGTTTACTACAACACCTGAAGCTGCAGCAATACCAAACATAGATAATACACTTAAATCTAAACCTAATATCATATGACCAAATACCGCGCCAATTACCCCAAACGGTATTACCGTTAAGATCATTAATGCTTGTGAGTATGACTTTAATGGAATAGCCAACAATGAAAATATAATCATGATGGAAATCAATAGGTCACGTATTTGTTCTGCCGCACCATCCATTTCTTCCTGAATACGTCCAGATACTTCACTTTTCACCAAAGGATATTTTCTAAGTAACTGAGGAATAAAGTTATCACGAACATCTTTTGCTACTTTAAATGGTTCGACCTGCTCAGCATCAACACTAGCCCAAACATTAATGGTACGGTTGCCATTTTCACGACGAATGCGAGTAACACCATCGGTCAAGTTAATTTCAGCTAACTCAGATAAAGGTAATTCTGCACCATTAGGGGCTTGGATCATCACATCATCGACATGACCAACACTGCTGCGTTGCTCAAGTGGATAACGCACCATCACTTTAATTTCCTCACTATCACGTAAAATACGCTGTGCTTCTAAGCCATAAAAACTATAGCTCACTTGCGAAGCGATATCTGCTAGCGTTAATCCCATAGAATAAGCTAAAGGTTTTAGCTCAAACTGTACTTCTTTAGCGCTAGTTTGACGAGAATCATTAACATCACCAACACCCTTAAGAGTATTTAATTTAGTTTTTAACTCTTTTGCAGCCTCTATGAGTTGTGCATCATCTTTACTTTCCAGTCTAAAGGCGATATCACCATCATCACGACCACCACCAAATAAATTATCACTAATATTTAACGATTTTACGCCAGGGTACTGAGGAATAGCCTTACGCCATAAGTCAGCAAGTTCGAATGTGTTGATAGCTCTTTCCTTTGGAATAACTAGCTTAACCATTACTTGACCACTAGTTCGACTACGTAAATCAACTTGCATATCAGCAATCATTGAACTGCCATACTGCTTTTCAATATCCTGATCAACTTTATTGATTATGCTTTCAATACTTAACAAGGTATTTAAAGTCGATTTTTCCGAAGCATCGATATTCATTTCTACAGAAATACGAGGAAAGTCATGCGGTATTTTAGGTTGACCGACATAACGCACTAAACCACCACCAAAGAGACCAGCACTAAGTAACATTAAGCTAATGAAAAACATCAGCACCGCATAACGATATTTAACAAATACCACTAACGCTGGACGATATACATTATCAATAAAGTTTTTTAACTTAGTGTCTATCCAGAGACGAAGTCTATCCAAAGGGTTTTTAGCGTTAAATTTTTTCACTTTCATTTTGACCAAATGAGCCGGCAAAATAAGCTTTGATTCAATTAAGGAGAAGATTAGACATAAAACTACCACGCCGCCAATGGCTTTACCGAAGGCAGAAGATGGGCCTTCACCAAAGAGGAAGGGTAAAAATACTGCAATAGTGGTTAAGACACCAAATGTGGCAGGCATGGCAACACGCTTAATACCACGAATAACATTATCAGTAGTGTGACCATGCTGTTCTATTTCTTCATGAGCACTTTCCCCCATGACAATGGCATCATCAACAACAATACCCAGCACCAAAATAAAGGCAAATAAACTAATAACATTGATGGTGACACCGATAAATTCCATCGGCATAAATAATAAAGTGCCAAGGAAACATACCGGTAAGCCCATCATAACCCAGAAGGCTAGACGTACACGTAAAAATAATGCCAGCATTAAGAAAACCAGCACAGCACCACTTTTCATGTTATCAAGCATCATGTTCAAACGACCATTAAGGTAGTAAGTCATATCAACCCAAGTATCCAACTTAACACCTGGAGGTAAAACTGATGCTTTTTCATCAACATAACGGTTCATAATATCGGCAATTTTAGTAATGCTTTGATTATCTGAAGCACCAATAAAAATAGTTATTGAGTTTTCACCATTAAATTTAGAGTATTGTAATCCTTCCTGAAAACCATCATTGATGGTAGCAAGCTCACCTAATTTAACTTTAGTACCATCTTCTAAGGTAATAACAGGGATTTCTTCGTACTCATGACCTCGGTAAGCTTGGTTTTCTACTCTTAAGTTAATATAGCCATTGACTGCGCGTATCTGCCCCGCTGACATATTGCGTGAATGGCCACGTACGGCATTGGCAACATCTCTAAAAGTTAAATCGTATTCACGTAATTTATCTTTACTTACTTCAATAGAAATCTCGTAATCTAAGCCACTGAATAGGTCAGAAATACTGATACCCGGTAGTTGCTGTATTTCATTATGGATTTTACGACCAAGCTCTTTCAGCTCGCCATTCGTTAAGTCGCCATAAAGTGAAATATACATCACTTCTTGACGAAACTTTTCTCGTTCAACTTTAATTCGCTCCATACCTTCAGGAAAGCTGGAAATTGAATCAATGGCAGATTTTACCTCTTCCAGTACAATCTGTGGATCATAGTCCAACTCAACTTCAAACCAACCATTTGAATAACCACGATTTGAGTAAGTTATCACGCGTTTAAGACCTTGCACTGATTTAAGTGCTTCTTCAATCTTAATCGTTATGCCTTCCTCCACTTCTTGTGGTGCTGCCCCAGGGTATGGCGCGGCATAAGAAATCCAGTTTATTTGAACCTGGGGAAACATTTGTTTATTTATGCTGAGCGCTGTTAAACCACCACCAATTAAGATAAAAACCATAAGTAGGTTTGCAGCAATACTATTACGGGCAAACCAGGCAATAATGCCTTTATTGGTATCTATATCGTCATGAGGTCTATTCAGGTTTTCACTATCATTTTGTTCATTGGTCAAGTCATGAGAACTCATTATTATTCTCCTGACTCTTTATTATTTGCCATTTGAGTCTCGCTGCCCTCTGCTTCTACATCTTTCTCTTCAAGCTGAGTCTCATCACTTGCTAAGGCTAGTTTCATGCCATCAACGGGGTAATCTAGTGCCGAGGTAATCAAGCGGTCACCATCTGCTAAGCCATTGGCAACAATAACGTCACTACCTTGCTGGCGAACAATATCAATCGCAACATAATGAAGTTTTGATTCACTATCTAAAATAGCAACCTTGCCGTTTGTGATTAAGTGACGAGGTACTAAGGTGGCCTGATCAATACTATTACCAATGATTCGAGCATTAACATAGCTGCCAAAACGTAACGGCGAGCTATCTTGATTAGTGGCTTTAAGTAGGTATGGGTCATTTAACTCGGCAACTAAGTAGCCCATGCGACTCTTGTTATCTACCACACCTTCATTGCGAACGATTGTTGCGCTCCACTGAGTTGCTTTACCCGCATAAACACCAACAAGGTTAACTTTGGCATTTACGCCTTGATTCATTAAGAACTCAAGTTGATTATCCGCTACAGGTAAACGTACTTTAGCAGTAGCAGTCGCTAAAACATGGCCAATTTTGCTACCAATACTTACAAAAGAGCCTAAACCAATATTTCGACTATCTATCATGGCATCATATGGCGCTCTAATTTCAGTACGCTCTAAGTTACGCTCTGCACGTAAAACTGAAGCTTGAGCTGCTTTAACACGTGCTAGTTCTTGTGCAAGTTGTGGCTTACGTAAACTAAGTTCAGTCGGTGAAGTATCCGTTATTTGTTTCCATTCACGTTCTGCAACTTTACCCTGAGCAACTTCTTTTTCTAAAGCCGCTCTAGCGGTTGCCATTGAGGCTTGTGCATCAATTAAGGCCGCTTGATAGTCATTCGGGTCAATACGAGCAAGTAGCTGATTCTTTTTAACAAAGCCACCACGAACGAAAGTATCGCTAAGCTCAACAATTTCACCGTTAACTTGCGCTATCAATTGTGTTTCATATTTAGGTGTTACCATGCCATGAGAGCTAACTTCTAATGTCATAGGTGCTACAGAAATATTGCTAATCGCAACAATCGGCGTATTGTCTACTTCAGGTTTCTCTTCTGGTGGCTTTTTCATGCTAGAAAAACCAACCATGGCTGCAACGCCAGCAGCTAAGATGACAATAGGTATAATAATTTGTTTTTTAGTGGCCACTTTTAATCCCTTATTCTTTAAAAGTTTTATATTTTTCGTTCGCGTAATCGATTATCGCTCGCAAATCTATCTTTATTTTATCCCGATAGAATAACCAATTCTTGATTACAAGTATTAACAAAGATGTAACTCGTTATTACAAGATATGCGCCAAACTTAATACTTCATTCAATAAAGCCACATAAAGACAAATAAAACACCAAATTATCAGTAACTTAACAGCAGCACATTTATATCTATAAATATTAGTTCATTGGTAAAAATCAATTTAAAATACCTTATCTTAGTTAATTTCACTAGTTGTTAGGCTATTCCTTTATATGTTTTGTCAAATTAACGATAAAAGGGTGAGTAATGAGCAACATTGAAATCATTGGGTATACACTCTTGAATGCGTTACAATAAGGCTAACTTTTTAGCACTTATTTCCATGGCAGACTCTCAAATGACAACTCAAGCAGCAATTGGCAAGTTCAATCAACTCAACGTTATTGCCTTAGCAGATAATGGCGCTTATCTTGATGCAGGCGAGTTAGGTGAGATCCTATTACCTAAGCGCTATGTACCAGAGCCATGCCAAGTAGATGATACACTTAACGTGTTCATTTACCGTGACTCAGCAGATCGACTAATTGCTACCACTGAAACGCCTTTAGCTCAGGTAGGTGAATTTGTTTCTTTGAAAGTCATTGAAACAAACAAAATGGGTGCTTTTCTTGACTGGGGTTTACCGAAAGATTTATTGGTACCTTTTAATCAACAACATACAGCAATGGAAGTAGGAAAATATTATTTAGTCAGAGTTTTCCTTGACCAACACACAGACCGGATCGCTGCCTCAAGTAAATTAGACAAGTTCATCGATGTCTGGCCAGCCGAGTATCAACAAGGTGATAAGGTTAATCTTATTATTGGTGGCAAAACAGATTTAGGTTTCAAAGCCATTGTTAATGACTTGCATTGGGGTTTACTCTACGACAATGAAATTTTTCAGCATTTACGTGTTGGTAAAAAAGTTACAGGTTATATTAAGCAAGTACGTGAAGATGGCCGCTTAGATCTTATTTTAACACGCGGTAGCAAAAATAAGGTCAATGACTTTTCAGAGAAGTTACTAGCACACATTGCTGATCGTGGTGGTGTAAGCCCATTACACGATAAGAGCTCTCCTGAATTAATTCAAAGAACCCTAGGGGTGAGTAAAAAGACCTTTAAAGCGACTGTAGGGAATTTACTTAAAAAAGGTAAAATCGCCCTGGTAAAAGAAGGCATTAAATTAGTATAAGCCCCCTGCTTTACCTCGGCAAAAGCAATACAATAAAAAAGAGCTATAACATTGTTATAGCTCTTTTTTTATCAACCGTAAGTTAAGCAGCGTTCAAGTTGAAATCCTCACTTGCTTATCTCAATTATCTCTGCGTAATTAAAAGCTACCACGAATACCGATACTAAAGTTTCGCCCTGGTAATGGCGCGACTTCTTTTAAAAATGATGAATGTACTCGAGCATGTTCATTTGTTAAGTTCTGCCCTTTCAGGTATACAGCCAAATCATCGCCTACACCCGCAACATAATAGTTAAGGTGGGCATCAACCATAGTATAGCTATCAGTACTAGTCTCTAAGTCGGCAATATCTGTTTGTTCAAAGTAATGAGTTAAACTTAATTCACTATCAAAACTATCGGCTTGATAATTTATAATCGCACCAACTCTTAGCGGTGGGATTCGTGGTAAATTATCATTTTCATCATTATCAATAAGTCTGGCACGAATATAATCGGCAAATAAACTACTCTTGATTGTAGAAGACACCTGATAGACAAACTCAGCTTCGCCACCATACATTTCAACATCATCTTGCTGATAAACTAAGATTGGCAAACCTGATTCGCTTTCATGTTCATCATCATGGCCATGTTCATGCTCTTCCTCAAAGAATAAACCAGTATCTTGTTGATAATAGTAATCATCAATTCGGTTATAAAACGCACTGATTACATAGCCAAAATCACCATTGAATTTTCGCCAAGTGATATCAAAGTTTAGCGAACTTTCAACACTCGGTGCTTGCTCTGCTAACTCGATATGAACCTCATCACCCTCTTGATGGATATCAAACATGGCGCCAACCTCAAAAGTGTTTGTACCTATATGTGGTCCAAAAGAGAACAATTCACCAGAAGACGCTGCTCGCTGTGAGAAAGCCATTGAGAAACCTAAGTTATAACCTGGCTGGTAGTCCCACACTAAACCTGCAGATGCACTAATAGGCGTAAATGACTGCTGCTCAAATGATGTAAGCTCGTCATGTATTTCATCTGCATGTGCGTCATGATCATCATCAAAGCCAATATGGCTGTCTTCTGCATCAATAGTTACTTGCTCAATGCGAGCACCTAATTGCAGTAATACCGGTCCAAAATGTTTTTCTTCTAACCACGCTGCAGCGATCATCTCTGACTTTGCTGGTGGTGAAAAAGCCTCTTCACCTAAGGCTTTAAAATCTGATGATTTATAGTGCAGAGTCCAAGCTCCTTGCCAACCTGAAATATCGCGATGATACAAATCGATTCGTGCTTCATTACTTTTATTAGTGAAAGTGGTACCAACAAGACCATCCTCAATTTCTTGATGCTGATAATCACTGTAAGAAAACTTTGTTGCTACCTTACTTATAAATTGCTGCTCAAAATTATATTCACCAAGAACCTGCCATCTATCTTGCTTCATCTTGGCATAAACACCTTCAGCTTCGTGTGAATCTGTAGCTGATAAATGTTGAGTTAATTCTTCTTCATGCTCGCCTTCATGACTATGCCCAGGAATTCCATATTCTCTATCCATAAATCCGTAAGAAAAACCAATAAAACCATCATCAAATAAATAGCTAGAGCCAAAAGTTGCACCACTAGACGTTGATGCGCTATTTGCTAAACGCTCCTCAGAGTGTTCGTCATGTTCGTCATGTTCGTCATGTTCGTCATGTTCGTCATG
>Ga0105356_10001757_pt1 | contig 21639 bp, 16 predicted proteins | sample GOMGulsemesocosm_3_FD_83502 | JGI IMG/M metagenome (GOLD analysis project Ga0105356, IMG submission 83502) | Methane-oxidizing microbial communities from mesocosms in the Gulf of Mexico - GOM9D Gulf of Mexico | ecosystem: Environmental > Aquatic > Marine > Cold seeps | place: Gulf of Mexico... | reverse complement strand
TGTATGTGATTTTCACATAGGTTGCACAATATTAATAGGTGTAAAACATTTGTAATTTTTGTTATTATTTTATCCGCTTCCACTTTAGGAGGTACAAAAGGTCAATACAACTGAAAATAACAGCGTGTTTAATGTTGTGATTTATTAACCGTAATACAGGAAATATTTAATACCTATGTCTAGCCCAAAGTTTCGAGATCTATCGTCGGGTAGTAAATCTTTAGTTATTATCGAACTTGCTTTTTTTGCAGGGGCTTTATTACTTACTGTTTATCTAAATAGCCTCTTTTCATTTGTTGAACATCATGAGATTCCCAACGACCGATTAGCGATATGTGCAATTGTTTTTGCTTTAGTTGTACAGTTATCTTCTTTAGCTTTAGGTTTATATAACTCTAAATTACGTGAAAATTACCGCGGTATTGTAAGACGATTGTTGGTATCTGTAGCTATCGGATTTTTTATCGTTACGCTTTTAAATCCTTTATATGGTCAACATGCTTTAGAAATTGAGTTATTGGCACTTTCCGCCTTGGTCAGTTTAATTGTAGCAAGTGCTTTTCGTTACGTTACCTTACAGGTTGATTTTTTCGGTTTTAATAAACGTGTGGTTTTAGTATTAGGTGCTGGAGATAGAGCATCTATTATTGAAAAAAGAATGCGTCGCGATGTTGATAGGCAAGGATTTTATATGCATGGCTTTGTAATCATGCCTGGCGATACTGAAAATGGCATAGTCAATGAAAATCGTATTGAACTTGATGGTTCTCTGGTTAATTATGCACTCGAACATGGCATTGATGAAATAGTAGTAGCGAGTGATGAACGTCGTGATAATTTACCTGTAGATGAGCTTTTTGCTTGTAAAATTCGCGGAGTTGAAATCACTGAAATTCTCGACTTTATTGAACGCGAAACAGGACAGATTGCCGTTAACCTTATCTATCCCAGCTGGGTCATATATTCTAATGGTTTCGCTTCGGCTAATCATTTGCGAAATACCTTAGATTGGGCATTTAATGCAGGTATTGCTATGTTGTTGGTACTAGTTACATGGCCAGTAATGTTAATTACAGCAATTCTCATCAAATTAGATGAGGGGATGAGTGCACCAATATTCTATTTACAAGAGCGGGTTGGTTTAGACGGTCAAGCCTTTAATATTTATAAATTTCGAAGTATGCGCGTTGATGCTGAAAAAAATGGCGCTCAAATGGCCTCAGAAAATGACGACCGTACAACCAGCATTGGTAAATTTATTCGTAAATACCGTGTTGACGAATTACCACAAATTTTAAATGTGCTACGTGGTGATATGGGGTTTGTTGGCCCGCGGCCTGAACGCCCGGAATTTGTTCAGCAACTTATTAAAAATTTGCCTTACTACAATGAACGTCACAACGTGAAACCAGGTTTAACTGGCTGGGCACAGTTGAAATACCCATATGGCTCGACGGAAGAAGACTCGTTAGAAAAGTTAAAGTACGATTTGTATTATGTAAAGCACCGTAGCTTTATGTTGGATTTACTCATTTTAATAAGAACAGTTGAAATTGTATTGTTTGGTAAAGGGAGATAAATTCTATGTTAATTCTTTCTGTTGGAGTTTCCCTTAGAGCTGAACAAGGATTTCATTCGTGAGCCAAATTATTAATGCTATGACAGTAGATGTAGAAGATTACTTTCATGTTTCAGCCTTTGAAAACACTATAGAGAAGTCAGATTGGATAAATATGCCATTACGTGTTGAAAAAAACACGTATCGTTTACTTGAATTATTTGAAAAATATGACGTTAAAAGTACTTTCTTTACATTAGGTTGGGTAGCCGAACGTTGCCCTAATTTAATAAAAGCTATAGTTGACCAGGGTCATGAGCTAGCAAGCCATGGTTTTGCACATCAACGTATCACTGAAATGAGTAAAGAGAATTTTGTTAGCGATGTCGTTAATAGTAAACATATTCTAGAGCAATTGTCTGGCACTGAAGTGATAGGTTATCGTGCACCAAGTTTCTCTATTAATGATAGCAACACTTGGGCTTATGAGAAGCTAATTGAATTAGGTTTTCAGTATAGTTCGAGTACTTACCCTATTCAGCACGACTTATATGGGGTGCCCAATTGGCCGCGCTTTATATATGAACGTTCGGAAAGTGTTGACGGGAAAAAGATCCTTGAAATACCTATTCCTACCCTGCGTAAAAATAATCGCAATACAGGTATCGGTGGTGGTGGTTATTTTCGTTTATACCCTTATTGGTTATCTAAAAGGCGTATAGATAAATTTCATCAACAAGAGCAAAAACCATATAGCTTTTATTTTCACCCATGGGAAATCGATCCAGAACAACCTGTAATTAAAGAAGCACCATTAAAGTCAAAATTTAGGCATTATATTAACTTGTCTCGAATGGAATGCAAGTTAGAAAAATTGTTAATAGATTATCGGTGGGATACTGTGAAGAGTGTCTATTTAAATGGAAACTCCAATGAGAATGGAATTACTTAAGTATGTTAAAAAACAGGTACGTTAATAACATTCTCTTAATTTGCAGCATAATATTATGTATGTTTTTTGCTTTTAATAGCTCATTTATTAAGCTTATAGACATTTGGAATAGTTCTAATACCTATGGACATGGTTTTTTAATATTACCCATTGTTTTATGGTTGATAAACCGGCATAAACATTTACTTGCGCAAGTTGACACCAATCCCTCTTTTTTAGCATTGCTTCTTGTTGGTTTAACATCATTTTTTTGGTTTATTAGCGTTTTATCTTATATAAATGTAATTGAGCAGTTTGCCTTATTTAGTTTGTTTGTCGTGTTAACTTGGGCATTTTTTGGTTGGAGAATTGTTCTTGCATTAAAGTTCCCCTTAGCATTTTTATTTTTATCGATCCCTATTGGCGATTTTTTAATTCCTTATTTGCAATTTATTACTGCAGACATATCTGTTTTTATGATTAAACTATTAGGTATTCCCGTTTTTAGAGACGGTATGTATATACAAATACCTAATGGAAACTTTCTGGTTGCAGAGGCCTGTAGCGGCATTCGCTTTTTAATTTCAACAATTACCATTGGGATTTTATATTCTTACCTAAACTTTAGTAAATTACATAAACAAATACTCTTTGTACTGCTGTGCTGTGTTGTTGCTATTGTTGGTAATGGCTTAAGAGCATTTTTAATGATTCTTATTGGCCATTTATCTAACATGCAAGCGGCAGTTGGTTTTGACCATTTTGTATATGGTGGAGTGTTTTTTACTCTCATTTTAGGTATATTGTTTGTAATTGGCTATTACATGTCTGATCCAATATCCGAAGTAGAAAAACCGACTCACAACAAAGATAAACAGGCTTCTCAAAATTTTCCATCTGTAATTTTTATTATTATCGCATTATTACTGTTATTTATCGGGCCTGCCTTGAAGTTGAAATATGAAAGCTATATCAATTTATTAGCATCTCAACAAATTATTGAACCTAACGAACAGCCTTCGACAAGTAAAAATATTATCACTAAGTTTAATAATAATTGGATACCAAATTTCCCCGATTCCGACGCTATTTATACCTCAGAGTTAACATCAGAAAAAACTTCGAACAATATAGATGTTTTTGTAGCAACATATAATTATGAAACTGACAATAAAGAAATTATTGGTTATAGAAATAGGTTGTTTGATACTGACTTTTGGTCAATTAAAGGCATTTCATCTAATAAATTATCAACTACAAATGGCAACTATATACCTTATAGCACTTTCATTATTGTAAATATGCAAGGCGAACAGCGTAAGGTTAGGGTTGTGTATAAAGTGAACGGTATTCTATCAGCAAATAAAATTGAGTTTAAGTTATTACAATTAATGAATAAAATAATGATGACTGATTTTGGCGGAGAGGTTATTGTATTGTCTTCTGCGAGCAAACACGATGCCGATAAACAGTTAGATACATTTATGTCTCAGAACTTTTCTGAAATAAAACAACAGTTAACCTTGGTTCAATAAGGAAATATACTTAATCATGCTCATTTCTACCGTTATTCTTTCTTATAACTCTGTTAAACCAATACAGCGTTGTTTAGATGACCTAATAAAGGCGTTATCAAAATTTGATGAAGAAAGTGAAATTTTCATTGTCGACAATGGCTCAAAAGACGGTAGTGTCGAGTTAATAAAACAATATGAGAATAAATATAAAGAGTCACAGCCAGAATTAATTAAGCCTATCTTTTTCAGTGAAAATACAGGCACCACTTATTCTAGAAATGCAGCACTAAAAAAAGCCAAAGGTAAATTTGTTTTAGTTTTAGACTCTGACGCTTACGTTAACCGCAATGCAATTAAAAGCTTAATAACATATTTAGAAGCTAACCATAATGTGGGAATGGCCGTACCTAGACTTTCTTATAATAGTGGTAATTTCCAATTATCATGTGATGTTTTTCCTACACTTGTTCATAAGTTAAAACGTTTTTTGTTTTTGAAAAAAATTGAATCAAAACCTCATGAATTACAGTCAACGACTATACCTACAAACGTAGACTATGCCATTTCAGCTTGCTGGTTGTTAACTAAAGATGCTGTTGATAAAGTTGGCTTATTTGATGAAAATATATTCTATTCACCAGAGGACGTAGATTATTGTTTACGTGTTTGGGAAAACGGTTATAAAATTACTTATATTCCTTCAGCTGAAGTAATTCATGATGCGCAAGAGCTTTCTCGTGGTTTCAAACTATCAATGTTTCATTTTTCTCATTTAAAAGGACTTTTTTATTTAATGAATAAGCACAAATATTTCTGGGGTTTAACTAACCTTTATAAACGATTAAATCGATTTAGTTAGGTTTAAAGCTATATGTGCGGTGTTGTTGCTATTTTTCATCATGATCATTTATTTGATATAGATAAAAACACTGTAGAACAAATGAAAAAAAGTCAAACTCATCGTGGACCTGATGGAAATGGAAGTTATATAGCCAATGGTATTGCTTTAGCACATACACGTTTGGCAATAATTGATTTAGAAGGCGGAGAGCAACCCTTATTTGATCAAACCAATACGGTTGGCATAACTTATAACGGAGAAATTTATAACTATAAAGAATTGCGTAGCGAGCTAATTAATTTAGGTTATAAGTTTAATACTAACAGCGATACCGAAGTTATTGTAAATGCTTGGTTAGAATGGCATGCACAGTGTGTAGACAAACTGAATGGTATGTTTGCATTTGTTCTTTTTGATAAAAATAAAAAACAAATGTTTGCCGCAAGAGACAGATTAGGCATTAAGCCACTTCATTGGGCAAAAACACCTGATAACCAAATTGTGTTTTCCTCAGAAATTAAAGCGTTAAAGGAACATAAAAAAATCCCATTAACGATTAATTTAAAATCAATAGAAGACTATCTATCGTTAGGTTACATTTTAGAGCCAAAATCTATTTATACAGAGATAACAAAATTATTGCCAGGGCATTATATTCTCTTAGACCAAAATAGACCTGAGATGTTTATTAACAAAGCTTATTGGCATTTAAAAGACCACATCACCAAAAATGAAAAAAGCTATAATATTGAAGACGTACATGCACAGTTAAGTAAAGCTGTACAAGACCGCATGATGGCAGATGTTCCGTTAGGTGCTTTCCTTTCAGGGGGAGTAGATTCGTCTGCCATAGTTGCTTTTATGAGCCAGTTAAGTGCCGACCCTATTATTACAAGTTCAATAGGCTTTGACATGTCGAAATTCGATGAATCGTTTTTTGCAGAAAAGGTAGCCGAACATTTTAAAACTAAGCATTCAAACACAAATGTTTCGGTAAATGATCTGTCGTTAGTTGATCTTGTTGTAGATACCTTTGACGAACCTTTTGCTGATAATTCTGCTATTCCTACTCTAATATTGAGTAAGGTTACCAAAGACAAAGTAAAGGTTGCGCTTTCAGGTGATGGCAGCGATGAATTGTTTTTTGGATATCGAAATTATCAAATGTTAAATTTTGAAGAAAAACTTCGGTCTATTTTTTTAAATAAATTAACAAAACCAGTGTTTCAATTGCTCGCTAAGTATTATCCTAAGTTTGACAAAGCACCTCGTTTTTTAAGGGCCAAATCTACATTTAAAGCACTAACAAGTGACCCAATAACAAGCTTTTATAACGCAATGTCTTTATCTGATATGGATACATTAAATAAATTATACTCTTACCAGTTTAAGCAAAAGTTAGAGGGGTATAGTGCGTTAAATCAATTTACATCGATAGCAAATGAAGTAAGTGATTTGAGCCCAATGAAGCAAGTACAATATATTGACTTTAAAACATATTTACCGGGTGATATTTTAACTAAAGTAGACAGAGCAAGTATGGCATGTTCTTTAGAAGTAAGAGTGCCATTTTTAGATTATAAGCTGGTAGAATGGGGTTTAGGATTAAATGAAAAGCTTAACCTTAAAGGACAAAAAGTAAAACAAGTGCTAGCAAGTTCAGTTAGAGGTTTAGTACCCAATTTTGTACTAGAAAGAAAAAAAATGGGCTTCACTTCACCATTAGATGAATGGATTAGACAAATACCACAAAATACCTTAGAAAAAAGAATTTTATCAAAAACACTCGTCTCGCTAAATATTTTTAACATAAATGAGTTAAAAGCAATTATTGAAGCTCATCAAAATAGAACACTAAATAATGGTGTGTTAATTTGGGCACTACTTGTATTAACATCATTCTTTGAAAAAGAACAAAAAATAAAATGAAAATACTTTACCACCACAGAATCGCCTCAAAAGACGGCCAATTTGTTCACGTAGAAGAGCTAACGAATGCTTTTATCGAGCAAGGGCACGAATTAAAATTTGTAGCTCCATCACTAAACGAAAACAGTGACTTTGGTCACGATGGCGGCTTTGTTACCAAACTCAAAAAATTATTACCCAGAGCTTTATACGAGTTACTAGAACTTACCTACAGTTTTTGGATTTTCATCAAACTCGTTAAAGCAATAAAACAGTTTAAGCCAGAATTTATTTATGAACGTTACAATCTATACCAACCAGCTGGTATTTTGGCGAGTAAACTCTTTAAAATCCCTATAATATTAGAAATAAATGCTCCTCTGGTTTATGAACGAAAAACCTACAGCGGTTTATCATTAGTGAAATTTGCTAAGAGGATTGAAAACTATACTTGGAAAAATGCAACTCATACCTTACCTGTTACTGATGTACTTGCTGAACACTTAAGAAAGGTAGGCGTTAAAGAAGAAAATATTACTGTTATTCATAATGGTGTTAACCAGCAATTTATAGATAAAATGTTAGCGAAATCTATAAATAATGACAAAAAAGAAATTGTTATTGGGTTCACTGGTTTTATTCACCCGTGGCATGGCATGGACAAAGCTCTTGAAGCTATAGCTAAACATAAAACCTTACCGCTTAAACTTATATGTGTTGGCAACGGTGATATATTACCCGATTTGAAGGCACAAGCAGCGTCACTTGGAATAGCAGATAAAGTAGAGTTTGCAGGCTTAGTAACCCGCGATAAAGTGCTTAATTATGTAGAACAGTTTGACATTGCATTACAGCCTGATGTTACCGCATACGCCTCACCACTTAAAATGTTTGAATATATGGCTGTTGGTAGTGTGATAATAGCGCCTGACTGTCCGAATATTCGAGAAATATTAAGTGATAAAACGGCATTGTTTTTTGATAAGGATAATCAAAAATCCTTTATTGAAAAGCTCATATTTGCTATTGAGCATATTGATGAGTTGGAAGATTTACGTGAAAGTGTTAAAAGCAGTATTCTTGAAAATAAATTTGTTTGGCAAGAAAATGTGAAACAAGTTATTAGGCTTCATCAGTAGATGAGTTATTAGAGTTTAACTTAGGAGCAAATACTTGAAATGCCAATAACTGCAATTATATTTTTAGTTTTATTTTTTGTCGGAATTTTTCTGGCTTTAAAGAAGCCGATATATGGCCTTCACCTTTATTTTTTTATTTTTTATATTCATCCTCCAGGCAAGTACTGGGGTAGTTTTTTGCCCGAAATAAGGTGGAGTTTAATTGTTGCCTTGGTTACTTTGATTAGTACATTAATATGGGAAAAAGATAAATTTAAATGGGTTAAATTTAAAGAGAGTAAGCTATTTATTATCTTTTACATATTTCTATTGCTTCAGTTATCTTGGGCTTTAAGTTTTGATTTGCAACTTTACTATGTTTCTTTGTTTGGCAAGTTTCTTTTGTTATACGCTCTTATGTGTATCATTATAAAAACTGAAAAGGATATTGTTGCTATCATTGTCACCAACTTGCTTGGTTGTGCATATATGGGGTGGCTAGCATTGTCAATGCATTCTGGTGGTAGATTTGAAACCGTCGGCTCTCCTGCATTGACGGGGGCAAACTTGATGGGGATGCATGTAGCTAGTATTTTAATAACAGCGGCGTTGATATTACTGTGTAAATATAAGAAAAAACAGTTTTTGGTCTTAATTCCTTTACCATTAGTACTTAATTTAGTTCTATTAACCCAAAGCAGAGGGGCCCTATTAGCACTTAGTGTGTCAGGCTTATTTTTATATATATTTGCAACAAAAGAAATACGAAAACCTCTTAGGTTTTATGGTATGTGTGGGATACTATCAATAGCCTTTCTTATTGGTCCTGATATGTTAGAACGGATTAACCAAGCGAGTGGTGCTGACGAGGCTAAAGATATGGATAAAAGTGCATATTCAAGAATTGTTGTTGTAGAGTCTCAGCTTAAAATGTTCTCAGAGAGCCCTTATTGGGGACACGGCCATAGAGGAACGTTAATTTTAAGTCCTCTTTTTGTATCCGAAGAATATATGACAAAAGCGAAAGGAACAGGAGATTCTATTAGAGCGTCTCATAATTTAACTATGGCTATTTTAGTGGATCATGGTCTTATTGGTTTCTTTTTTTATTTTGGTGTGTTTTATTTGTGTTTAAAAAAAATAAGGTTGGTTCGCGAAAACCCTGAAAAAGATAAAAATTTAAAGTTAATATTATTGGGGGTTATCGCGGCATTGGTATGTATGTTAACAGCAAGTCAGTTTTCTAACAGTAAAGTTTTGGAGATCAGTGTTTGGTTAATAGCCCTAATAGTGAAGACAACTGAACAGATTAATGCCACAAGCTCTGATGAAAATCGCAAAACTAACCTTTGAGAGAGTCATATCTAAAGGTTGTTTTTACAAATACTATTCACGGAAATTAGTGATTAAAAGGAATAATTGAAATGCTTCAAAGACTATCTCCGAAATTATATTTTGATTTTAAAGATATTAAAAATACGATTCTTCTAGTTGGTACTGGTCGTAGTGGTACAACTTGGGTAGAAGATATCATTAATTGCAATAATGATTATCGTGTTCTATTTGAACCTTTTCATAGTCTTTATGTACCAGAACTGAGCCATTGGAAGCATAGGCAATACATTTCCCCTCGTAATGTTGAGCCTACTTGGTTCGCCGATGCATATAAAATATTGAGTGGTGAGGTGAGAAATTCGTGGTTTGATCGCTATAATACGAAATTTATTGCGAAACGTAGAATAGTCAAAGATATTAGAATACATTTATCTTTGCGTTGGATTAAAAATAAATTTCCTTATATTCCTATTGTTTATTTGTTGCGTCATCCATGTGCTGTTGCAAAATCTAAGGAGGCTCTTCAATGGGACACTGATTTAGAAATATATTTAGAGCAAAAAGAGTTAATGGAAACATATTTGAACCCATTTGAGAAAATTATTCGTAATGCCAAGACTAATTTTGAGAAGCATATTGTTTCTTGGTGTATAGAAAACTTCATGGTGTTATCACAGTTTGAAAGCCATGAATTATATATATGTTTTTATGAGGACTTATGTTTAGAACCGAACATACAAGGGCCAAAGTTGTTGCGAAACCTTAACATTTCTTCGGATAAATTTAACAATGTAGTTAATAAACCAAGTGCATTGTCTGGAAGTCACAGTGCTATATTACAGAAAAATACAAGTTTGGTTGGAGGGTGGAAAAATAAAATAAGTGAAGACGAATTACGTTATTTTCAAGATGCTCTTGGTTCTTTTGGTTTAAATTGCTTATATGATGAAACGTCCACCCCAAAGCTAAATGCAGATGATGTTCTTGATACTGTAGGGGCAGTATGAGCCTAAAAGAAAAAGTAGTATCTGGTATTAAATGGTCTGTTGCTACAAAACTTATAGTACAAATTTTTTCATGGATTACGACCTTTTTAGTTATACGGATACTTGTTCCAGAAGATTACGCTATTATGGCTTTATTAAGCATCGCGACGAGTTTTGTAAGCCTTTTTGCTTTAAATGGTTTTTCAGCTGTAATCATTAGGGGGCAAACAAACTGTAAACAGCTGGAGCAGCAAGTTTTTACAGTATCTCTCTTGATACATATTGTGTATAGCCTGCTGATTTATTTTTTTGCAAGCTCAATAGGTGATTTTTTTGATAATAGGCAATTGACTGACGTAGTTCAAATATACGCGTTTTTATTGCCTATAAATGCTATGCTTATAGTGCCATTTGCTCGAATTGATATCAAAATGAACTTCAAAGTGCGTGGGATCATCGAAAGTATATCTGCTTTTTTGTCTTCTGTTACTTGTTTGTTTTTAGCATATTCTGGTTATGGTTTCTGGTCCCTTATATGGGCACAAATTATTGATATGGTACTAAAAGTCGTGCTGTTTTCATTTGTCACAAAGACTATGCCCAGAGTTACTAATAGTTTTAAAGGTGCCAAAGATTGGATTGTATTTTTAATTAAGCTACAAATGAACTCTTTATTATGGTTTTCTTACAGTAAATTAGATACTGTTATAATTGGTCGCCTAATTGGCATGAAAGAGCTTGGGATTTATAATGTCGGCGTTCAAGTTGCTTCATTGCCAGCAACGAAATTTTCTTCGGTTATAAATCAAGTTGGATTTTCAGCCTTCTCTTCTGTAAACAGTGACTTAGAGGCAGGGAGGAGGTATTTAGTAAAATCAATTAGAATATCATCATTTCTGTTGTTTCCAGTCTTTTTAGGGATTTCTTCAATCGCAGTGCCTTTAGTTGAAGTACTTATGGGAGACAAGTGGGTAAATGCAGCACCTATTATTGCAATTTTCTCATTTATTTTTCCATTTCGTATGATTAATACGATAATTCAAAACTACTTAAATTCTGTAGGTTTAGCGGGTGCTAATTTGAAAAACACTTTGTTGACCTTCTTCATTTTAACTATTTCAATCGGTTGTGGTTCATTTTATGGTGTCAATGGTGTTGCATATGCTTGGCTTATCGGTTATTCATTATCGTTTATTTTGATACTTGTAAAAGTTTCTTTAATTATAAATATTCAATTAAGGGAATTAATAAGTTGGTTTCCTGCTTTTACGACATCTCTGGGGATGTGGTTGTTAATTTATATGTGCGAGCCCATTTTTGCACTCTTTGGTAATTTATTAACAATTTTATTAATGAAAATTGTTGTTGGAGTTTTTATTGTTGCTACTGTATTTTTTCTGTTTTTTAAGCGCGATATAGAGGCTTTGATTGACTTAAAAAATAGTTGATTTTTAGATAGGATTATTATGAAAAAGGTAACGGATACCAATACTCTATTTTCAAAGTACCTTAAGCCAATAGCTCAAAGATTTATATTTAATTCAGGTGAGAGCAAAAAAATATTAATTATGGGATCTCAACGCTCAGGTACTACACTTTTGTCTAGAACGTTTGATAGTTTTTTTTCGGTAAAGTCTTTTGGGGAATTCTCATCGCTTTCAAACGAGTGCCCACTTAAAATAAGATTGAATTCTATTGATAAAGTTAACAGAGAATTGAATAGTGTTCATGCACCGCTGATCGTTTTGAAACCGCTGGTGGAAAGTCAGAATTCTAGATTTTTATTAGAGCGTATTCCAAACTCATATTGTCTCTGGATGTACAGACATTATTTGGATGTTGCATCATCTGGAGTGAAACACTTTAAACAAACCAAAGGCAAAGGCAACCTGTATCCAATAATTGATAACGAAAAAGACAATTGGCGAAATGATAATTTGCCTAATGATTTAAGAAGTAAAATATTAGATGTATATAGTGACAAATTGAACTCATACGAATGCGCATGTCTTTTTTGGTACGTAAGAAATTCCTTGTTCTTTTCTCAAAATCTAAATGAGCTCGAAAATGTATTTCTATGGAACTATGAAAGCTTAATGGATCGGCCTCGCCATCATTTTAATGTTCTAGGTGGGCAGTTAAAGTTTGATTTTTCTAACTTTGATTATGAAGCTATATACTCAAAAAAGTCTGTTAAAAAGAAACACAACTTTCAAATAAATGATAAAATATTGGAATTATGTGAAACAATGTGGCGAAAGCTAGAATCATCATCAGGAAGAAAGTAAAATGTGCGGTATTTTAGGGATAAAATCTATAATAAGCCCTGTAGATAGTAATAGATTAACTGTGATGCGCGACACCATGCCTTATCGTGGTCCTGATAGTAACGGTCTTTGGTTTGATGAAGAAGAAAAGGTAGGGCTAGCGCACCTACGTTTGAGTATTTTAGACCCAACTGCTGCTGGGCATCAACCAAGAGAAGAAGCTGCTCATGATTGTGTTATTTCTTATAATGGTGAAGTGTATAATTACCTAGAAATTCGCGCAGTATTGGAAACTAAAGGTTATAGTTTTGAAACTGGTTCAGATACCGAGGTGGTCTTAAAAGCATATATTGAATATGGCCATGATTGCGTACAGCACTTTAATGGTATGTTTGCCATTGCTATTTGGGATAGTAATAAAAAAGAATTATTCCTCGCTCGTGATAGGCTTGGCATCAAGCCACTTTATTATTTTCATAATGAAAATGAGTTTATTTTTGCGTCTGAAACCAAAGCTATTTTAAAGGGGTTAGATAAAAAGCCAGCACTTAATGTTCAACTAATCGATAGCTATATGAGTTTTGGCTATATTCCGGGTGAAAATACATTGCATCAAGGTATTAAGCGATTAATGCCAGGGCATTATGCCGTGCTTAAAGCTGGGGAGTTGGCAGGGGGAGAATCTGTAAGAAATAAACTCACAATTACCCAGTATTGGGATCTTAAATTCAACAACAATAATCAAGATAAGGGGATTGATTACTATGTTGATGAAAGTAAAAAGTTGTTAGATAGTGCCATTGATTTACGCTTACGCAGTGATGTGCCTTTAGGTATTTTTCTCAGTGGAGGTATCGATTCAAGCGCGGTTGTTGGTTTACTTGCAGAAAGAGTTGAAGAACCATTAAAAACGTTTTCAATTGGGTATGATTTTGGTAAAGGCTTTGATGAAACACCTTATGCTCAAATTATTGCTGATAAATTTAAAACAGAGCACCATGAAATAAAAATAACACCAGCGCAATTTAAAGAGTTTATTCCTGAATATATTGCTTTGATGGATGAACCTGTGACTGAAGCTGCTGCTATTTCACTGTTCTTTGTTGCGAAATTAGCAAAAGAAAAAGTCACTGTTGCGTTATCTGGTGAAGGCTCCGATGAAATTTTTGCTGGGTATGACTTATACAAATATATGAATGTATTAGATAAGTACCGTGCAGTAGTAGGCCAAACAGGAAGTTATGTTTTTGCGGGTATTTCAAATAAATTGTTAGGCAAAAGCCATAAAGTGTCTAAATATTTAAGTATGGCGACATTACCAATAGAGCAGCGTTACAAGGGGATGTCGACTTATCCAGATCACGAGAAAGAGGCACTGTACAAGTCAGAATTTAAAGCAGAGATAAAAAAAGAAAATCAAGTGTCGAGTCGTGATTATACAAAAAGCCTTTTTGAAAAAACTAAAGGTCAAGACACTTTAAGTAAAATGCTATATTTTGATACAAAAACTTGGTTAGTTGACGACTTGCTAATAAAAGCTGATCGTATGAGTATGGCAGCATCTCTTGAGCTACGAGTACCGTTCTTAGATTATCGGTTAGTAGAGTTTGCTGCGACAATTCCAAGTAAGCATAAAATCAAAAAAGGCGAAGGTAAATACCCGTTAAAGAAAATGATGGAAGGTATTTTACCTAATGACATTATTTACCGTAAAAAGATGGGCTTTCCTACGCCATTAAAGCTCATGTTTCAAAATCAATTAAGAGATTATGCTGAAAACCTATTATTGTCAGCAGAAACTAAGTTAAACCAATTCTTTAAAAAATCACGTATCGAGCAACTTTTTCAAGAGCATAATAATGATAAATTTGATCACCATAAAACACTTTGGCAATTGGTTGTCTTAGAAGAGTGGTTACGGAAAAATACTTAATAGGAAAGTTGAATAATGTCAAACCTATCTTATCAGCCACATATAGATGGTTTAAGAGCTATCGCTGTTTTGTCTGTTTTAATTTATCACATTGATAATAATTGGTTGCCTGGTGGTTTTGTCGGGGTTGATATTTTTTTTGTAATCTCTGGTTATTTGATTACAAACATTATTACCAAGTCAATTAGTGAAGGTACTTTTAGTCTAAAGGTTTTCTATACTCGCCGTATAAAAAGAATATTACCGGTGTATTTTTTAGTATCTTCCGTGTCTATAGTTTTTTCTTGGCTACTTTTCTTCCCAAAGGATTTGATCGATTTTGCAAATTCATTATTATCAAGTACCTTTTTTGTTTCTAATTTCTATTTCTGGAAAACAAGTGGTTATTTCTCTAGTTCAATTGAGCTTAAACCACTAGTTCATACATGGTCATTGTCTGTAGAAGAGCAATTTTATGTTTTTTGGCCTTTGACTTTATTAGTTATCTCTCAATTTAAAAAGCCCAATTTAAAGAAATCTTCTTTCGCTCTATTTATTTTTATTTCTTTGCTTTTATCTTATGTGTTATCTATATCTGATCCTGTATTTGCTTATTATTCAATTGTAACAAGGGGATTTGAATTACTTATAGGTGCTATTGCTGCTATTTATATTAAGGATTCTTTTTCTCGTTCTAAGTTTATGTCATATTTTGGGGCGTTGTTGATTTTTTCTTCGTTTATTCTCATTAATAAAAGGCAACATTTCCCAGGTGTCATCGCATTAATTCCCTGTATAGGTGCTATTTTAATAATAATAACAGCGCAATCAAACACGTGGGTTACATGGTTATTAAAAACTAAAGCAATGGTGAGTATAGGGCTAATTTCATATTCTTTATATATGTGGCACTGGCCTATTTTAGCTTTTGCAAAATATTATTTTACTTATTTAAATACAAATCATATTTTTTCATTAGTCATATTGATTTTTTTGTTGAGTTATTTGACACGATATACAGTTGAACAAAAAATAATTAAAGCAAAATTTGGATTTAAAAAATCTTTTATAAGTTTGTTTTTATTACCTGCCTGTGTCTTTTTAATAATAGCTACTTACATTAACTTTAATGATGGCGTTCCATCTCGTTTTACAGTGAATGATTTAAAGCTAATCGAACAAACATATTCAAAGAACCACAATTGCTCAAGAGAAAGGTTTGATCTTAGTTTTGAGAAAGAGTGTTTGATTAAATCAAAAGAAGTGAAGAAAAAGAAAATACTGCTTTGGGGAGACTCTCATGCAAACCACTTTTCAGCCTTTTTCGAAGAAGCAGCTAAGAATGAAGCTGTTGATATTTATAAAATGTCTTTTCCAGGATGCCCACCTATCGCTGGTATTTATAGAATAAACAGAACATACTCGCAGTCATGTTATCTACATAATTTTAGAGTACAAGAGCATCTATTAACTACAAATGATTTTGATTATGTTGCTTTAGCCGCTAATTGGGCTAATTACCCTCTTGGAGCTAACCTAGCTGACGATGCTAATAAAGAAAGAAGTCTTAGTAACTCTAAAAGAGCTTTTTATACAAACCTGCAGAAGCAGCTACAGCTATTTTCAGAAAAAGGTTTAAAGGTTATTTATTTGAATTCCGTCCCCAATTTTAAAAATAATGCAAGTCAATGCCAGTTGAAATATTTTGTATTTGGACACCCAGAAGAAAAATTTTGTGAGAGACATTTTGACCAATTAAAGCAGGACAGGATAATTTATAATAAGTTTCTGATCGATGAAGTTTTTCCGCTTGAAAATACTTATGTATTGGATTTCGTTGATTTTCTTTGTAAGGATAATATTTGTAAGACATATGTCGAAGGTGGGATGATGTATAAAGATCAAAACCACCTATCGGATTATGCTGCTAAGCAGCTATATATAAGAACATTTACTCGGGGAAATACGTTGTTAGGCATGTTAGGGGCTAATGATGCCGAGTAAAGAAAGAAAAAAAATCTTAGCGATCAGTTATTTATTTCCCAACTACAATCAACCTAATCATGGCATATTTGTTTTGAACCGTTTAAAAGCAATGAGCAAATATGCAGATATTACGGTTATCAACCCTTTGCCCACATCATTTTTGCATCGTAAACTTGAGAGGTTTTCTCACATAACAAAAGTACCCAAAACTGAGGTTATTGGTGGTTTACAAGTTTATCATCCTAGGTTTTTTTCAATCCCAGGGCATTTAAAGACGGTAGAAGTTTTTAGCTACAAAAATGCTGTTAAGTCGGTATTGGATGAAATAGGTTATGATTTCGATCTTATGGATTTGCATTGGACCTTTCCAGATTTGCCTTGTGGTAATTGGCTCTCTAAGAAGATTAATAAACCTTTCAATGTAACGTTAAGAGGAATGGAAGCATTTCACAGACAAGACTCAGGCTTACGAAAACATATTGTTGCTCATTACCTTAAAAAGACGAACCATGTGATTTCTTTAAGTGAAGAAATGGCCAAAAAGGCCGACGAACTAGCCAATACAGGAGATAAAACAACAGTAATACGTAACGGTGTTGATACTGAGCAATTTTATTATTTAGATCAAAACGAATGTCGTGAAAAATTAGCCTTGTCTTTAGAAGAAAAGATTATTGTAGGTGTAGGTGCACTAATTCACCGTAAAGGCTTTGATTTAGTTATTAAGGGGTTAGAAAAAGTAATAGCCACACAAGGTTTAGAAGATACTAAGTTCTATATTTTAGGTGCCCAAGGGCCTGAAGGCGATTATCGTAAAGAACTTAAAAAATTTATTAAGGAACGCGATATTGAAAAGCATGTTGTGTTTGTAGGCGCAGTACCTAATAGCGAATTAATTACTTGGTACAATGCTGCAGATGTGTTTTGTTTATCTAGCAGAGGTGAGGGTAGTCCAAATGTACTTACCGAAGCTTTGGCATGTGGTACGCCTGCTGTTGCAACCAATGTTGGTAGTGTACCTGAAATTATGGCAAGTGAAGATGATTTAGGTTTTTGTGTGCCTAATGAAGATATGAATGCCATTACGCAAAAGCTTATTGATCTGCTAAAAATAGGACATGACCGTAAAAAACAAGCAAGATTCTTTAGCAAGTACACTTGGGATTGGTGTGCAAAAAAAGTGTTAAGACTATTGGATTAAGGGAGCAATAATTGAGTAAATTCAACGGCAATGATACTTAATGTTTTTAACAAAGCAAAGATGGGAATTTTGTAAAGGTGCATTATAAAAAATGAAGCATATAAAACTGTTAGATGGTATACGTGGCTGGGCTATTATTTTTGTAATGCTCTATCATTTTACTATCTCATTCCAACAAACACGAGGTTTGAACTCATTTGATTTTTTATTCGCTAAAATTTTTGAAACGGGTTGGTTAGGTGTTGATTTATTTTTTGTTATGTCTGGCTTCCTTATTACCAGCATACTTTATAAGTCAATAAATAATCCTTCCTACTTTAAGAATTTTTATGTACGTCGTTTATTACGAATTTTCCCATTGTATTATGGCGTTTTATTTCTTCTGATTATAGTTATCCCTATCCTTTCAAATTCTCTGGCAGAAAAAACAGCAGTGATGCAAGAGAATAGTTTTTGGTTTTGGGGCTATTTGGTTAATTGGAAAGTAGCCCAACTTGGCACATTTAATGGTTTTCAAAGCGGGTATATGTGGTCACTAGCTGTTGAAGAGCAGTTTTATATATTTTGGCCGTTATTTGTTCGTGTATTTTATAAGAAACTAATTAAGGCATCATTATTTTTATTCGCCATATCATTAGCTTTTAAGTCTATTGCTTTGTATTTAGGTTTAACAGCCACTACTATTTATACAATGACTTTTTCTCATATGGATGGATTGTTATTAGGATCAATTTTTGGTGTTTTATTTGTTAAAGGTGATTTATCTTCAGAAATTATTAAGAATTTGAAGTTAGCATCTTGTTTTTCTGTTGTTGTGATTGTAGTTATTGCTTTATATACAGGAGGATTTAGTTTTTATAATAAAATAGTAGCCTCATTGGGTGTAACTTGTGCCAGTATTATATTTTGTTATGTTTTAATAAAGTCAGTTTATGTTGGCAATTCGTTGTTATTACAAACACTTTTTTCTAATCATTTTGTTATTAGATGTGGGCAACTTTGTTATGGTTTATATTTGCTCCATCAACCGATAGGAGTAATCATTTCAGAAAAAGTGATTAGTACTAATGCCTTTGAGATTGGAGGTTCGTATTTACCTGCTACATTAGTAAATGTATTACTTAGTTTTAGTTTATCTCTATTATGTGCTCAATTATCCTATACTTTTTTTGAATTGCATTTTTTAAAGTTTAAAAAGTATTTTGTTTAGTTCTACATTCAATGTTTGGTAGCCTTTAGGGTTTATATGTAAAAAGAAACTATTGTCTTTAAAAGTACTATTAAGATGTTTTAAGCTTTTGTCTATTAATAATTTGTGGCTGTCTAATAGTATAACGTTGTTGTTTTTCGTCAAATTTCGAATAAAAGCATTCAAATCATTGATGATATTTAAACCATTATTTGGCCAGTAGAGGTATCTAATCAATGGTGTTGGCTGCGGTGGAAATATAGTTGTTAGTATAACTTTGTTATTGTTTTTAATTAATTGATGTATAGATGTTTCAATATTTTTTTTAATGTTTGCGATTATTATCTGTTGTTGATGTTGAGGTATTGCTTTAGTCCAATGGAAATCGTTAATTCCCATTTGTAGTAAAACAAATTGATGTGTTATTTGCTTATCTTCAGCTTGTAAACTAAGTAAAACCTGTGATGATGTATAACCTCCAACCCCTAGGTTTTTAATTTTTAATCTTTTGCTCATGACCTCTGGAAATTGCCATAATTGAGCTCTAGAGTCTCCAACAACGACAAGCTCAGAAAATGGTTTAGTTTTTTGTTGTTGTAAATTTTTAGGTGTATTATTGATTGGAAATGTTCTAGAAAGTTGTAAGTTAACAAATGCCTTATTTAACGTAAATAATAATAGTACGTTTATGGCTAGCAATAATATAATGAATGTTCCGAGTTTGAGAGGTAGCCTATTTTTCACTTTTAACACCATATTCCTCATTTTTTAGAAATTATTCAGATAAGTTTGTTTTATGTTCTAATTTTCAAGTTGTGTATTTATCTTTGGAAATACGCCAATGTTATTAATACAATTATTTTTAAAAGTCATTATAGGTTTTTTGAAAATAATGGATTTATCATTTTATTGATGACAATAAGAAGTTTAATGATTTTGTTTTTCCTTCTCTGTTGAACTCTGTCATTTGTCTAGAAAAGTTTTTCGTGGTTGAATTGAGTAACTCAGTCATTGCTTTGTATAAGTCATTTTCATCATAACCAAGCTTAACACCTTCAAAGGTTATTGCTAGTTTTGCTGTTGCCCCTTTTATATCTGCTTTAACAAGTAGTGGCTTACCTGTTCGTAAATACTCATATATTTTTCCCGGTATTTGTTTGTTAAAACGTTCGTCTTGAATGAGTAGTAAGGCACTTGAGTTTATCATATTGTTTAAAGCATTAATAAATGGCACAGGCGAAATGAATCGAACAATATTTTGTAAATTAAGATCGTTAATTACTTGTTCGAATTCTTTACCGTCGCCAGCACCTTGGAAAATCAATTCAAAATTATTGTCAGATATCTTATTTTGCTTTTTTAGCGCTGACAGTGCCTCAAATACTGGTAAAGGATCTCGTCCATTTTGGTACAATACACCACTGTAATATAAAGTGAACTTGCTATCGTCAAACGGTGTGCTTTTATCCTTGAGAGTTTGAAGCTTTTCAAAATTAGCTTCGTCATAACCGTTTTCAATTACAGTGTTTTTTTTCTCGATAAGTGCTTTATATTTATCTACATATAAATTTTTAACACCTGTCGTTGCAAATGTTATGTGAGAAGCATTTTTTAATGTAGTTTGGTCTATTTTTTTGTGAAACTTATCTAACCATTTTCCTGCAGAGCCATTCATATAGTGGTAAGGATCTCTATAGTCAGCTACCCAAGGTGTATTAAATTTTTGTGATAAGTGGTTAGCAATGTAATGGGTACTTGGTATCGGTGAAGAAGACCAAATAACATCTGGCTTATATTGTTTTACGAGTTTCCTTCCTTTTACAATAGCAGAAGGTATCCAAGTTAAGCCCCATCTGTCGGGGGTCGCCATTACTTCTAAATACTTACCTTTAAAAGACAGCTGTCTTTGCACGTCGAGCGCTGTAGTTCTATAAATAATATCGTCAGAGTTGTCTTTATATTCCGTATTTATATTTGTATAAGCATGTGGCTTGGCTGTTAGTACAATAACGTTCCAACCCCAGGCTTTTAAATAACGATAAAAGCTTTCTATTCTAGGTACTGAAGCGCCGTTGCTTGGTGGGAATTCAAATGCGACCATTAATAAAGTTTTAGACATGTTCACCTGCAATTTTAGCAATGGAAAGAGCGAATAAGGGAAGTTGTTTTCTGTAAGGCATGAATCTGGGGATCCTAAATAAATGAGTAGCGCTTAATGCACCTCCATCATTAGTCGAAAATGCTGCTTGAAAGCCTAAACGGTTTGCGGTATCGCAATGTTCTTTATAAAAATCTCGATCAAATAAACCGTTTGGAAAAGCGAGGTAATTGACCTTTGAGCCAACAATACTTTCGAGTGAATTTTTATTTTCTATCAATTCTTGTTCTGCTAAATCATGTGTTTCAGTGGCAAGAATTGTATGATTGTGAGTATGTGCACCTATAGTGAAGCCGCGCCGATGTAAATCAGCAATTTGACTTGCGTCCATCATTGTTTTGTTAAAATCAAAAACAGCTAATTCTTCTGTAAGTAGTGTTATTTTTTCACTTCGTGTTTGGTGATTTTCGAATTTCAAGTTACTTGTAAGGGTTTTAAAGGCTTCTTGTTTTTCTTTTTTTGTGGATATTTTAATGCTGCGATTTATTATAGCCTTTGAAATTAACTTTTTTTGAGTTCCTTCTAAAGCTTGTTCAATTATGTCATTCCATAAATAGCTAGCTTCAATACCTTGTGATGCAATGAAAAATGTTGCAGGGCAATTGTATTTATCAAGAATAGGAGCTGCATTTGTATAATTGTCTTCGTAACCATCATCAAACGAAATAACAAGTGCTTTAGGGGGTAATTCGCCTTGTTTTAATAGTGTCATGGCATATTCTATAGGGAGTA
>Ga0105356_10001753_pt1 | contig 21667 bp, 13 predicted proteins | sample GOMGulsemesocosm_3_FD_83502 | JGI IMG/M metagenome (GOLD analysis project Ga0105356, IMG submission 83502) | Methane-oxidizing microbial communities from mesocosms in the Gulf of Mexico - GOM9D Gulf of Mexico | ecosystem: Environmental > Aquatic > Marine > Cold seeps | place: Gulf of Mexico... | reverse complement strand
TCGCGTCAAATGCCAATAAAATTAAGGCTTCTAGCAAAGTAGATGAATTTGTGGGGTTTTGTGGATCTTGTCCCCAAATAAAGACGCAAAATTAAAATTTTTAGCCTTTTAAGTGTCATATTTGCTGGTTTTAGTGTCAAAAGAGGATGCCCAGAAGCGTGAAACTGCTGAAACGCAAGTATATCATTACTCTCACAGGTATATTTATATTCATAGAAGGAGGGTGATTACTATATTAATCCAATATTACTCAAGTGCCAAAGTGATCAGGAGATATACAAAGAGCGGTGAAATTTGAAATACCTTTTATATGCCCAACTTTTTTCAACCTAAAAGGAATGTGTAAGCTTTGCTCTCCAATTTTGGTAGATAGCTTCCAATTAATATGTGAAGGAACTCCATTTGAGTGATTTCCTATTTTAAAAACGATAATTGAAGAATTTAGTTGCTTGAGTGTAGAAATCTTAGAATCACTCTTAGGAGGTTTTATTAAGGCCATATTTAAAGTAGACCATATACCATTGTTTTCCCCTGTCACTTTACCTTCAAAAAATAAATGTTCAATACCTGCATCTCGCTCAACATCTCTGTATATATCACCATCTTCATCTTCAAATTCGAAATTTAAACTTTCAGCATCAGCAGAAGATAAAAAAGAATAGGAATTGCCACGTTCTTCCCTACAGTCTTTAAAATACTGACCAATATTTACAGATTGAACTAGAACGAGCAGATATTGAGTATATACATAATAGACTGCCTAAAGCCCCTCTTAGTCTTTTACCTCATCAGCCAGGTAAAGATATTAATAATTTCAGGGAATGGTTGAACAACGTATTACCTTTTAACTTTCATTAAATATTAGATATTTAGTTTCAAACCAGAAAGAATTGAATCTGTCGTTTGGATTGACCTCCACTTTTAGGTCGATCCAATCGAGATAACGTTCAATAAAACAGACAAGTAGTTACAAATATATTTCAATGTAATATAGTTAGTTAACAAATATTACTCATTATATTTTATGCTACCAGAACTAACATTTACTTCAAAAGAGTTTAAACAGCTATTAAATGTTTCAGATTGCGAACTGATGCACATGCGAGTTTCAGGTAAATTAAAATTTGTAAAAAAAGGGAATACCTTTTTATATCAACTTCATGATAAACAGTTATTGCTAAAGCACCCTATATCGAATCAGTTGTTAAATTGGTATCAAGAAAAGCATCCTATATCTATAGATAACTCACCTAAAGAAGTAGAATCAATCAATTCTACTTTAATGCTTGTAGAAACAGTTTTACTGCCGGTAATTAAAAAATTCGGCGATATAAAGATTACATACGGTTTTGTCTCACCAGAACTAAACAGATATATTCAAAAAAACAGTTCATCCGGTACATATCCTTCAATTGACCAGCATGCAGCTTCAGAGTTAAATAATGTTAATAATCATATCTGTAAAAGACACGGCTTAGCCTGTGATTTCATTGTTAAAGGTTATGAAGAACAAATGGATGAAGTTATGCTGTTTATAGTAAACAATTTAGGTTTTGATAAAATTTACTATTACGGAAATGATAGACCATTACATGTAAGCGTAGGGAATGAATCAGAAAGGCATCTACAAGTTATGAATGTCAGTGACAAAGGCAGACGTATTCCTGGAAGAAAAGCCTACGGCAATGAAGCTAAAATGCTAGCGGAAGAATTAATACAATGAATGCAGAGCAATTTAAAGAATTAGTCAAATCACTTGATGTTGGTAAAAAACTGCCTGACTCGGTTTATTTTCACAAGGATACATTTTCAGATATACCTGAAGGACTATCAAAATTCGTTAAAATTGTCGCGAAAGCATTAAAAATTGATGATGATAATTGGAATATTGTCAAAGTATTTAGAAAAGATTTTCGATTATCTCTGTTAAATTATCCATTGTTTTTTGAAGACTCATACCCAGCCTTAGAACAGAGTGTGAATGTCGATTTAACAAAACTATCTCATCGTGTTACGAGTTATTCAGAACAAGAAAACCCGCCAATTCTTCATAGAAAAGAAACAATGGTTTCAATGGATCATGAATCATATGATCACTTTTGTATGCTCACTCAAGAAGGAGAAGCGGCTGGCCTCTATGATAATAGTCGTATGATTGGGTTTAAAAAGTCATGGGATCGATTAATTGAAAAGCATGGATATGAGTTAGTAGATGGTCGCTTATTTAGAAGTTCAGCAGTAAACAGCAATATTGATGATGATAAAGAAATAGATAGACATAAAACAGCCATAGTAAGACATGAATTATCAGCCCCGGTGAAAACTCTGGCAAAAAATGGCTTCTTATCAGGTGAATATTCAATATTTGACTATGGATGTGGTAGGGGTGATGACCTTAGAGAGTTAGAAGCTCATGGTCTAGATGCTCTTGGTTGGGATCCTAACTTTCGCCCTGACTCAGAAGTAGTTAACTCAGATGTTGTAAATATTGGCTTCGTAATTAATGTTATTGAAGATCAAGATGAAAGGATTGATGCAGTATTACGTGCATGGGAAGCAACTGACAAATTACTAGTTATTTCTGCAATGTTAGCCAACGAAACTTACTTAGCTCAATTCACTCCTTATAAAGATGGCGTGATTACATCAAGAAATACTTTCCAAAAATACTTCTCACAAGCTGAATTAAAGTCCTATATTGAAAGGACGCTTGATGATGAGCCTATAGCTATATCTCCCGGCATATTTTATGTATTTAAAGATAAGGCTCTAGAGCAGCACTTTCTTCAAAATAGACATAAACGAAGTTATCAATGGCAACAACTAACCGAACCTAAACCCGTTAGTGAAGATCAAGCCAGAATACTCTTTACAAAGCACCAAGAACTCCTAGAATCTTTTTGGCTCAGTTGTCTAGCTTATGGGCGTGTTCCAGTTAATGAAGAGTTCAACAAAAGCGAAGAAATTAAAGATATCATTGGGTCCAATAAAAAGGCACTTAAATTAGTAACTGATTGGTTTGGCCAAGAAGAGTTAGAGCTTGCAGCAGCGATGCGAAAAGAAGATTTACTTATCTACTTTGCGTTAGGCATGTTTGAAGGCAGAAAGTCTTACACACACCTACCTGATGACCTTAAAAGAGACATTAAGGCTTTCTTCGATACTCATAAAATAGCTTTGCACCAAGCGAAGGAGCTTTTGTTTGATATTGCAAATGTGGATAGAGTTACTAGTGAGTGCATTAAAGCAAAAAAAGAGCTACCAGCTTCAAAACTAACCTTAGAAAATGGTCAACCACACTCTTTAACATTACATAAAAATTTTATTGATGAATTATCATCATTACTAAGGGTATACGTTTATTCTGCTTTACAATTATATGGTGAGCTAGATGATATTCAATTAATTAAGATACACATTACATCAGGTAAAGTGACATTATTAGGTTATAAAGGGTTTGATGATACACCTCTACCTCAATTAAAAGAACGAGTAAAAATAAAAATGGCTGATCAAGATGTTGATTTTTTTGATTATGTTAATGAAAGTAGAAGGTCTATTCTGTTAGATAAGGTGGAATACATTGATGAGAGCTTTGAAGATTATAAGAAACAGAGTTCCTTTCATAAACGTTTATTAAAGGAGTTATCTAATATTAATAAAAATATTTCCAGCCAATTAACAATGCAAGGTATTAACTCATTGTTATCGGAGAATAAAGTTGTCATTAAAGGATGCAGATTTTACACTTTATGATTTCATTCAATTTGAGTGTCACTAGTGTATTTTTAATTACTCTATTGGCCAAGTCTTCCAATGTTTATATTGTAAAAAAGGGTCCTTAGGTAATAGCTCTTCATAATCATGCCCATAGATACTATCGAAAAACAGTTCATAGTCTTCAATATCATAAAAATCAGCCTCGAAAATAAACTCTTTCATTTGTGATGAGCTAATAACATTTCCACTTTTTATGGCTTTAACCCCTACGATTGACTCTAGAATAAGGAGTTTCTCTAATGATTCTTTTAAATATTCATCGTCAGATTCATTAATAAGTTTTGAGCTATCACTTGTGAGTTGAAAATTATCTTCAAAGTAACGGTTTCCTTTGACAAATCTAATTATTTTTTCCCACAATTCTATATTTGAATCATTTATTGAACGCCAACTCGGTGAATGGTTTCGTTTATCAAGGTATATTTCTAATGCATTAAAATACGCAAATATTTTATTATCACTCAGCCCTTTCTCTTCAAAATATTGAAACATCCCTCCTTCATTATTGTCTAAATCATTTAATGTAACTATACCATTCCTCATTGCCCATAATATTGCATCAGAGGGGATAACTGTCTTATTTATTTTACACTCAAAAATATCATTTTTAGTAAGACTGAAGTTAAGTATAGAGTGCTCCTTACTTAACAGAGCATCTTCTTCCTTTTTTGAACTTCTAAGGTCATCTAAAGCAGATTTCCGTTCTTCTTCGTCAAAGTGGATTATTAACCTACAATACTTAACGGCTTGAACTATATTTTCCTCTCCATAAATATCAATAACTTGGCGAAGAAAGGATTTATCTATTGAGAATGTTTTCACAAGATAGTTCAACAATTCATTCAGGTTTGAATATTGAACGCCATCAAACTTAATTATATTTAAACCACTTGTATTTCCTAAAGATATTCCATCGACAGAAACGTCCCAACCTGTGTAATTTACTCGATTTTTAGTTTGTTCAAACATAAACCATGCACTTTCTTTAAAGCCAGAAAGAGCGATGCCAGAAAATTCACTACTTTGTATTTCTTCCGCTGTCCATTTCGAACCTATTGCCAAATATTTAGAATATTTAATGACAATTTTATCTTTTATTGATTGTTGAATATCTTCAATAGAAGAATGTCTAATTTTCATGGATAAATTAAAACACTCTTCACAAGCAGGAAAAAGAACTTGTGTATAACCAGAGTTGATTTCTTGTAAAGATTCATCTTTAATTGAGATGTTTTTAAAAGATATTTCACCACAAAACCAGCATGTGTTCCGTTTATCAAACGGTATATCAAGCATTAGACTTTTTTCATCAAACATTCAAAAAACTCTTAATTTATATTAATTACTTTACGTTAAAATTAACTCGGAAAAAATAACTGACAGGCTTATTTGGGACGTTAAAAACATTTAATAACTCAAGTCTAATGTTGAAGCAAACTCACTTGGATTTAGCTCTGCTAATTGTTCTCTAACCCTAGTTCGTAACTCAATAGCTGGTTCTAAAACATATTTTTGGTAGCCCTCATCCTCAGGATTAAGCAAAAGTAATTTAGACATTGCTGTACATAATTTAGTAACTGCATTCTTATCTCTAATATCTCCCTTAATCTCAGGGCACTCTCCAAATGGAAAAGCAACATGGCTCACAAGCCTCAATTGATGTAAGTATTGCCCAAAAACATCAGCCTTAATTCCTAGCCCTTGTGCCGCTTTATCGGTAGTGAAACGTGGTATTTCCCATCCTGGAATAATCCCATGAAATCGATCAATGAGAGCATCATCATGAAACATCTCAGGTAAATGCTTTATATAGTCGGACCGAACGGGTTTATTATTAAATAGGTCAATATTGGCTAAAATCAATAAACCACATTCACTAGCAACCTTTTTATTTCCACGACTAAACTCTCCTGACTCTAGATAATTTTTAAACTTTGCATGAATATCATCCGCACCTTTAAAATTTATTGATTGTCCTTCATCAAGAACCAATAAATCATAATTTCCGAATAAACCTACTTGTTTAGTTGATAAATTATAGAATAGCTGCGCTTCAGAAAGAGCTCCTCCACTATTCAACCAAGTATAACGACTCAAATTAGAATATATAAAAGACTTTCCAGTTCCTTTTGGTGCTAATTCCATCATGTTAATATTGTTCTGGACAAGAGGGATTAACCTCATTAACAAATAACGTTGTTGTTTTTCAGTGTAGGCAGAAGGTTCGTACCCCATAGATCTCAATAAGACATGAATCCATTCTTGGGTAGTAAAATCACTTCTTGCATTGATTACTTCAGATAAAACTACAGCCCCCGATTCCATGGGTTGAAACTCGACCATTTCAATAATATTATTTTTTCCATCATGACCAAGGTTCAAACGTCCAGCTCCCCACTGCCCCCCTTCTAAAAGAGAGGGATTAGCGTTCAAAACGTCTTTTGTAATTGAGGCACTATTTTCATCTATACTGGGTATTGCTAACAAACGTTTGTCTTTTGTTATATCAATTCTCACTTCATACCTATCAAGTAAAACCGTCGATTGATTATTTTGTATTGCATATTTTATTTTGTTTTTTTCAGATTTATCAGGCAGGTGTTTGCTCATGAAGTCTGTTATGGATAGATACGTCTCTGATTTAGAAGCCCCGGGCTTTTGAAATTTAGAGACTAACCATTCTTCAACAAATGAAGGGATGGTTCTTTTGTCTCTAATTTTTAAATTTCTAACTAACTCTTTATTTATAGTTAACGTACCAAATGCACGTTGAATTTTTTTATCTAATTCTTCTTTTAGCATTAATCAAACATCCCTTCAAAATCACTACTTGCCCTACTTTCCTCAATTAATTTACGAGGAAAATCTATAGAAAGATTCTTTATTTCTTTGTGAGCCTTACCTTGAATTGTATAATGTACCTCCAAACTAACCTCTGTTAAGCCAGCTTGCTCAACCGAACTTAAAAATTCAAAGTTTTCAATCAGGGCTTTACCTGGAGTTAGACAAACTACTTCTTGGTTACAGATAAACGGAGCATTAAACCTAACTCTCAAGTCATCAATATTTATAATTGAATTAAACTCTAATGATATAGCCCATTTATTATTTATTTTTTTACATTCTTTATCATTAAGTTCAACTCTAATTACATCCTGATAGTGTGCTTTTCTTCCGGAATAAAGTTTATAATTTGGAATAAGGACCTCTTCAGGTGTCAGTCCTCCGTGAGATAGAACCTTCACTTTTTTCTTACTTGAAAAGTACCTTCGGTCTAAAGGGACAATATAACCAGAGTCTTTTCCAGCAATATTAATAAAGCTACAGTTCTTAGGTAGCTCCACTGGACTGCGATCAACTTTAATAACTCTATCCTTGATTGTTCCACTAACATTTAAATTTTCATGATCTTTACAGACTGTCATACCGTGATCAGCAGTTATATAAAAAACTATTTCTTTATTTAGCATTATGGCGTCCTTACGCCATGATTCTATTTTTGTTTTCAGCTGATTTAAAACTGCTTTTACGTCTTTACGGTGTTTTTCAAAACTAGGGCAATCATGAAGCCTTTCATCAATCCTATTTTCAAAAAATACTAATAATTTATGATCAACTTCTATTTTTGATTTTCTGGTGTCTTCCCAACTTTTAAAGATTTTAAGAGATTGACTTGAATTTAAGTGTTCTTTATATCTATCTTTAATTGCTTGATCAGAAGTAAAAGAATGAGTACCCATCTCCTTACCTGTCAACACTGCTATCTTTCCAACTTCAGTTAAAGTTGGAAGAGGTGCAAATAATTTATCTTTTTCTAGAGTTAAGTGCTCTATCGTCGAAAAACTATCAATAATTAAATCTTCATGTAAGGATGATAATGCGTCAATCATGCATATAACTACAATTTTATTATCTTTAAGAGATTGAGATACTTGTTTTGAAAAATTTAACCAATGAGAATTAGTTCTTGAAATACGAGGACCTTGGTTTTTTAACCAATGAGCAAATTTTATTGCATTATCAGAATCTATCTCATTATCCGCAGTAAAGTCTTTTCTTGTTTTATCTAGGTAACCATCAGCCCATTTTAGTACAGTATCTACATTAGGTGCTTCAGGAAATTCAATTTTTTCTACTGATATTTTGTAACTTTTGAGCTTGGTAGTTAATATTTTACTTTCTTTTGAAGCAAAATTTTCAAGCTTAAATAATAACTCATCTGTCAAATAATTTATATTTATGTCTATAAATTCTTCTATCATATTCAATAGAGAAGGCCATGGGGAGATAAGTAACTTCACTATATCTTCAAAGCTATATTTTTCATGCAGTATAAGTCGATTAACATCAGCAGAAATTTCTAACCATTTATCAACCAAGTCTATGGCTAAGTCTTCCTGTAATAAAAAATTAGATATCTTCAGTAATTCTGAGTTTATAGTTCTTGCCGGTAAGGGATAATTCAATTTGAAATAAGATACTATCTTACGTAGCTCATCAGTATGTTGCTCAATCTTTAACTTATTAAGACTTACATGAAAGTCTTGTTCTGCGAATAAGTAGTCAAATAAAGAATTGATTCGATGTTTATCAATATCAAACGAGCTACTAAATTTAAATACAATCCGTTCTCTTACAGCATCTATTTTTAACAGCAATTTATATTGATTAACATTAGTTCCCAATTTCTCTATTGCTACATTGAAATCGTTTTCTGTGAAAACAGTTGGATCAACACACCCTATAATAATATTTACCAAATCTCCGTCTTCTTTATTACAAATTGCTTCAAGTAAGTTTAATTCGACAATCAAGTCATTAGTTAACCAATCAGGGCAGTCAATATTAAATTTTTTATTAAAAATAGTTTTGGGATTTAAAGTTATGGTAGGTAAAACACCATCAAGCCCTTCAAAGTCTTTGAATCTCAGATAAAGTGCCCGTGATTTAAAGTATACCCGGTGAATAACTTGATTATTTTGATTTAAATAACCATAGAGTTTTTCTCTGTATGGGTAAACATCCGAAGGAACAGATACGGCGTTAGCAACATCCACTAGATCAATATTATATTCATCAACAACTAATTGAATAGGCACTGTATATCTTCCGTTAATTTATTTAGGAAATCATGAATTAAACTTATTTTATCTTCTTTTGTTAATTCACTTTTTTCCACTAAATTTAGTAAATTATTATTGAACACATCCTTCGGATTACCTTGTGGAGAGTCATCAATATTTGATGGTGTATCAATATTTGATGGTGTATCAAGATTTGATGGTGTATCAAGATTTGATGGTGTATCAAGATTTGATGATGCATCAGGTTTATTAGAGGGCTGTTTGGGAGAATAGATTTTTGCCTGTTCTACTAATTGTTTTAAAGTACCACTTAAGATGCCGATATCAATATCTGAACATGTGTTAATAGATTTATTTAAAAATGTTGTTGTTAAAACTGAAGATGCTATTTCCTCGGCTGCGTCAGTTTCCTCAAGAAGTGTAGCTAATCTATTTGCCGTCGGGTTACCTAAGTTATTTAGTTCATTTATTAACTTAGATTTATTTTCTGGTTGCGGATAAATGGACTTAAAAACTTCTTTAATTTGGAAGTTTTTTATATCCGCTATTTTAGAGAACTCATTTATTACTGAAGAAAATTGCTCCTTAATAGTTGACAATTCGTTAACCGTTATTCTTTTCTTAATTTCAAATAACTCAAGAAAATGTTCAGCTAAATCTTGATTGCTCTTACCAACTGATTCAACAAATTCAACTAATTCACATACCCCAGCACTTAATTTATTAGAGTATTTTATATTTTCATGCATAGCTTTAATATACTCTCTAAGCTTTTTAGCTGAGTTATTAGCCGAATCGATTTTTGAACTTTTCCCATCAAATTCGACACCAAACTCGTTTCCTACAATGCTTAGAATAGCAAGTTGATTTTCGGTAAAGTCTACAAGCTTAAATCCAATTTTATTACCACCTTCAAAGGCTTTAGTTAAAATTTTTGAAACATTACTATCTTTACTACCTGACCAACGGATTCGTTTAATATCCCCTCTTAATGCAAAAGCAGAAAATATAGGTAATGTACAAGCAGGAATACCGAAAGGCTTTTTTACATACCTTTCCCTTAATTCAAAAGTATGGCATGCAACATTTCGGTTTGGCTTTAGAAAATTCTTTTTTAAATCTAAAATTAATGACTTAATTGGTTCATCTAGTTCATCATCATTTTTTAAATCCCACCCATCAGCTCTTTGTATAAACATATTATTAGCGCAAAGAGTCCCATTGATTAATCCGGCTGGCTCACTTGTATCTTTAGCTTCCCCGAGTAAGTCATTTGTACGATAGGATGGATTTTCATTAAACTTTAAAATTTTATCTACTAAATTAGTAACTTTTGAGCTTCCGGTATACTTTTCATCAGTTAATACATTTAGGTTCATTGCTCTTATTGATATTTCATTTGGATACGATTGACCTATATCTTTTTGTAAAATAGCCTTAAAATTATGCCAACTTACACTGTGCAACTTATTGTCATCACCCGCTTTATATATGGCAGACTTACCATTCTGGAGGCCGTTCCTACCATATAAACTAGACAGCATACTCATAATTGATTGTCTGTTATATTCCCATTTTGCTTCTAGCTGACGTATCAAGTCTTCAGTTAATGATTTTGATTTTTTTAAAATATTATGAATTGCTAAGTACTTAACTAAAAGGTTTTTTAATGAAAATGTTTCATTATTTTCTAATAACACTTCTGATTCGATTCCCATTAAAGGGATCCAAAAATAACTTAGTTGGGGCTTTATTAAACCTATTTTGTGTACTATTGCAGTTGCATCGATTTCTTTTTCAGCCAAAACTAAATAGACTTTTGCACTAACTGTTGAGCTAGGGTTTTTAATATCAGATGCAGCAAACGAAGATTTTAACATTTCTAGTTCATACGAACGAACTATGCCTGAAGATGCGGGTTCTAGGTTATGGCGGCCTAATGCAGGGAATAAATCATCTCTCATTGCTTTATTCTCAGAGAGTAACCCTTCTATATTTTTTTTATCATAATGCTCATATTCTTCTTCGATCATTACCTCAATATCTATCCCTGCCTCCCCTGCAAGGGTCCATATATCAGTGACACTATTTTTCCATATTAAACCTGCAACTTTTAACCATTGTAAGTGTTCAAGTAGTCCATTACTTCCATTACTGTATAATGCACAACTTAATAAATTTTCATTTGCTTTGAAGTTTTCTCCTAATACCTGAGAAAGAAATATTAGGCTAATAATATCTTTACGTTGTTTATTATTACCATCGGTATCGTTCACAACGTTAGAGATCGCTATCTCATACTTTCTCCATTCACTAGGTGTTTGCTTACGGAAACTATCTCGATAATAATCAACAAGACTAGGTAACCTTATTAATTCATCTCCCCAAAGCTCACCATTTACAATCTCTCTATTAACTATTTCACTTGCATTATCTCTATAAAATGTAAGAGCAGTTCTATTTGCTTGAGCCAAATTTGAAAGGTTAAATAGCCCTGCCGCCATAAGCGGATGCAAAGGATAAACTTCTTCAACAACTAAAGGTAGTTGATCAGATAGTTCTTTGAATACATCTAGCTTTACGCATTGTTTAATTAGCTTATTCTTTTCGATTGATTCCAATGACGTCAGCTCTTTGCCTTTTTGAGTCCATGACTTTTGTATACCTAATAAATGGTACCCCTCTGCCTCTGACGCATTAAGCTCTATTTTAAACGGCGTGTTAAATCTACCAGATATTTTGGACAGGCTCTCTTTTACAACATCATTAGCACTGGTGCGATCACCATATTCCTCAAATGAAACATGAGTTACACCTAAAAATATTGTGTGGCCATTGTCAGGTGCACAAACTTTTTCAACAAATTGTTGAAGCTCCATTATTTCCTGACCAGCATTTCTAGCAGGGTTAGCAATCATATCTTCCAACGCAGCACCAAATTCGTCCCAAAGTACAACAATTCCACTATAATTATAATGAGTAGATAAATTGATACCGGCTTCAAAGTAGGCTTCAATAAAGTTCTTTCCTCCTTCGGCAGCTATATTAAAGCTAGATCCAAAACATACTTTTTTATGCCAAAAGAGAAAATCATTTAATGCCGATTGCTGATGCTCCTCCAAACCGAACATTAGTTCATCAATAGTTAAATAATTATCAATACCAATGGATGTCAAGTCATCACCCATCCGTTCAGGGCTATGTTCAATTATCTCTTTGCATCTTTTTAAGCACACATCAAACTCTGTGTCAGGTAAGATATTTTTTATGTCTAATTCAGGATGGCGTTGAATTGAATCAAAAAGCCCTTCCATTAATTTTGCACCAATTGACGGAGTATTAGAACCATACAAAGACACTAATAAGTAAGGACGTGAATCTGTATCATCGTTAGGTAAAAAAACTTGTTCTAATTGAGTTGATAACTCTTTTTCCTTTATATTATTCAATCGTTTTTTAAACTGTTCAAAACAAGATGTACTAGCACCATCCCTAAGGAGCTGTGCTATCACTACAGAAAGGTGACTTTTCCCAGAACCATAACTACCATATATATTTAATGCTCGTTGTTCTTTAAAAGCTGATGGAAGAACAGCTTTACATATATGTTTAAAAACTTTTATTGAAGCTTGAGTGGGACTATAGCTACCAACTAAAGAGGAATTATTAAGTTCTTGTTCCAATACAACAGCAGCTTGACCTTGGTCTGCATGGATTTCTACAATATCGTGAATATTCATATTTATCTCAATTATCTAGTTGGTAGCTTTAATAGGTAGCCATAAAGAAGTTTTAATGCCATCAATTTTTATTTCTTTATAATAATTAATATTTTGCTTCCTAAATTCATCACTATCCGCAAACACAATAATAGTATTACTAGATCCATGACTTAGAGACCTATCAGACCAAAAAGCCTGCTTATCAGTGAGTTGCCAATTAACAAACCACTGTTCCGGTTTTTGAATAATTAGTCCGTTGGATGAGGAGTGTTTTTTGACTTCACTCAAAAACTTTTTTCGCCCAACACCATAATCAGGTGCAACATGATTTGATGGATCATCCCAAATCTGATAACCCGGTAATGCAATCCTTACAGCTCTAGTTAATTCATTTATCACTTTAAGGTCTTTACTGGAAAAACAAATATTTATATATCTTAAATGATATTTGAGATGGTGCTCTTGAATATTCTCAGTTATTACTTTTTGTAAAAATGCTAAATCCATATGATTAAGACACTATAACCAAGTGTCATCTCCTTGTTGAAGTAATAATTTTAAAGCTGTATTCGGCTGGCAAAGTTCTTTAAAGGTAATAGATTCAAGATCAGCAGCTTGGTCAAATCCAAAATACTCTTTCCATTGATTCATTTGGCTCATTCTGTGTAAATTTTTCTTAAAATCAACTTTAGACATGCATAAGTAGTTATTTATTCCAGTGTCAATTAAAAGCTTAAAATCAATGCTTTGTCTACTTTTAAAAAATGTAAACCTTGTTAAAGATAACCCATAAATAATGGCTTCATCCGTAACTTTAGGTGTTCCTAATTTTATTTCTGTAGCTTCTGCATATACTCTATACTCAACTAAACCTAAATCCATAAGAGGGCTATCAGAAGAAAATATTTTTTTCACTCCATCATAAGCTGAGTCAACACTAGCTTCAGCGTATGAATCAAGAGTTTCATACATCCTATCTTTGATATCTTTTTCTTTTAGCCATTCTTTAGTAAATGAGTCTAAATTTTTAAATAGTGTATTGTAAGGCTCCCCTTTATCAGAAAGGGTTAATTGAAGATGTATTGCCCACCATGTTGCAGATTTATCCAGCTGCGAGTCGTTTTGCTCTATAATCAGTCCTAATTCAGACAACCCAGTACTATTTTTTGATAACTGTGTTGATTGCATCCAGCCATTAATAGATTTAACTACTGCTGAGCCGGCAATGAATTCTCTCATTGCAATTCTTTGTGCTTGCGTAGTAAATATATCGGGGTTAGCTTTCAACATTTTAATGCCGGTACTTAACCGCCACTTAGTAATTGAAAATTTATTATTGCTAATTAATGCCATTAAGAACCTCTTTATAAGTAACAAACAATTTTATTAACGTTTCCAATAAAAACTAAATAAAACTAGTCAATAGAGCATATGAATGATTTCTAGAGAGGGAGGGAGAATAAGATCTTAGTTGTAAAATAAATGTCATCGGCTCCATCCAATCATTTAAATATTATCATTACACCTTAACCATAACTTTATGTTAAATCAAAGTATTTATTGTTAAGTTTTGTAATTTTGTACAATATAATGACGTAGCCTAAATAAACTGTACTTATATACAGACACCGTGTAATTTTACTTTCATAATAAGGAAAATCGTAATACCATCTCTTTTGGATAATTCCTCCAGAGACCCTAGAATCAATGAAAGCTAAATTTACAGGACATGATACCTTTTCCTTAAGATACGGATGGTTATACAAAGCAGTTAACCATCTGAATAATGGTGGTAAATTACAAACATCTAATGATGATAAAACACGAGAAGCAATAGTAGAACTCGGTGTCGGTAAAAATATGGTCAATGCTATCAGGTATTGGGCTGAAGCTACTTCGTTATTAGACGTTACAAAAAATAAATCAAATATTGATTATGCAACATCTGACATTGGAAAATATATTTTTAATGTAAATACTGGTAAAGATCCCTATTTGGAAGATATAGGTTCCATTTGGCTAATTCATTTTTTACTAAATTTCAATTTTGAGCACCTTACTGCTTATAGATATCTATTCAACTACTCCCTTGTTCAACATTTTGAGAAATCAAAGCTTATCAGTGATTGCTACAGCGAATCTAAGAAAATTGTAGTCAATGATATTGGTAATGAAAATACGATCAAAAAGGATATTGATTGTTTTCTGAATACTTATACTAAAAAGTATAAAAATACCGCAGCAAAAATGAAGCAAGTGATTAATGAAGAGCATTTCAACTCTCCTTTGGCTGAATTGAATTTAATTCAAGATATAGGAGGAGGTTTCTATATCAGTGACCTGAAAGAACGCCCTGAATTACCGATAGAAATTTTTATTTTTGCTCTAATTGAGTTTATTAATGAAGAAACAAAAGAATCTAAGATCAATACGGTTGATTTTGATTCTTTATTAATGAAACCGTGTTCACCCGGACGAATTTTTAGACTTTCAGAAAGTGGATTAGGGCAAAAACTAGACGAAGCTCAAGAATATTCTGAAAACAGTATTTCTTGGATAGACTCACTTGGTTTGAGACAAGTTCAAGTAGAACAAAGCTATTTAGATTTACCTCTTTCATTGTTAAATAGTTTTTATGGAGATGATGAATAATGGATGAAACTAGTATTAAGATCAATCGGCGATATAAAAGTTCTACAAGAATTGATAGTGATATAATGGACTTTAGACCCTTTATTGATGATTTTATTTTACATGGCACAGCGGTAAATATTTTAGACACAATTAGCCGAGACTTTTCAGGGAGTACTCAACGAGCCTATACTTTGACAGGTCCTTATGGGTCAGGTAAATCAACTTTTGCTTTATTTATGGCTAGTTTATTATCATCAAATATATCTGAACGTGAGTATGCATCAAAAAAACTGATTAAGGCTGAAGGCATATTAGATGACTTTTCTAATCGATTTGATGTTCATAATGGCTGGGGAGTTGTTAAGCATGTATGTGATTTAGAGTCACCTGCTCATGCGATTTTATTTAGTATTTTCAAGGCGTTAAACATTGAATTTGATACGAAGAAAATTAAAAAGCTTGACGATGCTGAATGCTTATCAGAAATAAAATCAGCTTTATCCGTTAAACATAAAAAATATGATGGTGTTTTATTATTTTTAGATGAAATGGGGAAAGCCTTAGATTACCAATCTCGACACAACAAAGACCTGCACTTTTTTCAAAGTCTTGCTGATATTGTACAGCAGGCAAAGATGCCAGTTTTATTGATGGGGTTCTTACATCAATCATTTTCAGATTACGCAAAAAATAAAGATGCTAAGGCTCAGAAAGAATGGGGAAAGGTACAAGGCCGTTATAGAGATTTAGGTTTTAATCCTACGATTGATGAATCGCTTATCCTTGTGGGTGATTCCATCTTAAAAAATTCCTCTATTGAGATCAAAATTCAAAGTAAATATCAAAATCTAATCGATTGTGTAGTAAAGATATTTGAAAAGCCTAAAGCTGAAAAGAACAATCAAAAGCCTTCTAAGGAAGATAAGTCTGAAAAAACTTTATTAAAGTCTAAAAAGAAAGCGTTGTTAAACACCTTACCACTAGACCCCTTAGTAGCTTTGTTACTAGGGCCTATCTCAAGGCGTCGTTTCTCTCAAAATGAACGTAGCCTTTTCGGCTTTTTAGCATCACATGAAAAATTTGGCTTTAGAGAGTTTTTGCACCACCAATATATTATTAATGGAGAAAGCTTTAAGCTTTATCGCCCAGAACAGTTATGGGATTATTTACACTTTAATTTGCATCATTTAATTGTAACTTCACATGATAGTAAAGCTTGGTTGGAAGCCTGTGATGCAATATATCGTGCTGAACAACATGGCAATAATCTACAAGTAGCTATTACTAAAACAATTTCATTGTTGTCTATATTTGGTTCACAACATCAACTTTATGCAAAAAAGGAATTTGTTAAACTATATTTTAATGCTAGAGGCTATAACTCTATAGAGGTAGATGACTCTTTAAATTGGCTAGCTAAAGAACCCAAAAGCATAATATACCGCTCCAACTACGATGCTTACTTTATTTTTCAGGGGGGTGACTTTGATATCCATGAGGAAACCCTCAAGCGAGTTGAAGCTATCAGCCAAGGCGTTGACTGGACGCAAGCTTGTGATATCCCTCAAAATATACTCGCAACAGCTCATTATCATAAAACAGGAACCATGCGTTGGGGCAATACTAAGCTAATTAGTAAGTTAGACTCTAGCTTAATTGAGTCAATAAAATATGAGCCTTTAAAGGGAGCTACTTTAGTTAGTTTTATTTTACCTGCTAATGAATTTGTGGCAGAACAAATTGAAGAGATTAAAACTGACTTAGCGTTTGCCGCGATTGGAAATCCAGTTTCTTTAGATTTATTAAAAGCGTTATCCATAGAGCTAATTGCACTTAACCAAATATCCAAAGAAGAAGAAAAAATAGAGCATGATTTAATTGCCAAAAAAGAACTAGAAAATCGTATTCAATTAACAACTCAACAAATGGAAAGCGAATTAACATCTGTCTTTGTTGAATCTAAATGGTACTACGAAGGTCGGGAAGTTAAGGGTAAGTCGCTATCAAATATAGCTTCTGAAGTTGCTGACTGTATTTACCATTCTGCCCCTGTAGTCATTAACGAGTTAGTAAATCGCTCAAAGCCTTCAGGTAGTGCTAATTCAGCGATTAAGAAGCTTTTGGTTAGAATGGTTGATTATTATGACGAACCTGACTTGGGCTTTGAGTCGAAGAGCTTTCCTCCTGAAAAGGGGCTTTATTTATCTTGCTTGGCCAAAAAAGGATTGCATACCTATGATGAAGAAAGTGAGTTAGCAGATTTTGAAATGCCCTCATCTGATAATGCTGATGTAAAAGTGTTATTTGATATTGCATTAGAGTACTTAATAGAAAATCAGAATCAAGTTGTCCATCTGTCAGAGATATATAACTTATGGAATCAAAAACCTTTTGGTGTTGCTAAAGGAGTCTTACCTATCTGGTGTTTAGCTCTAGTATTAGCAAATACAGAGCACTTGGCTTTTTATGATAAAGATGTCGCTAATAATGATATTTTTATTTCTCACCCTGATGAAGAGTTTGCAAGCAAATTAATGAAAGACCCTCAGAATATAGGGGTTAAATTTATTGCAATGGATGGCATGAAGTTAAACCACCTTAACTCTTTAGCAAATGCTTTAAACAGTGTTGATTTTGATTTAAAACCATCAACATTAAAACTAGCTCAAGAATATGTTCAATTTGTAAGTGGATTAAGCCCTTGGACAAAAAACACAAACAACTTGTCTAAACTTGCTTGTGGCTTTAGAGATCTTACATTAGTTGCGTCTGATCCTACACAGTACCTAATGGAAGATATTCCAAACTTATTCAAAGAGCATGAATTGGAAATTAATGCAGATAAAATATCGGAGGTAATTGATGAGTTACGTAAAGCACATAATGATATGGTTACTGCTTACAAGAAGCGTATTACAACGTTCTTTACTTTAGATTGTGCTCTAAATGAAAGCTGCCTTCAAGTTGCTGATTATACGTCTGACTACAAATTAGAAACTTTTGCTCTACGTTTAGCTGAATCTTCAACCAATGAAAAATGGGTCTCGAGTATTATATCTCTACTTTCAGGCATTGCTGAAAGAAACTGGAATGACATGGCATTAGAAAAAGCAAATTCTGAACTAGTTCAAATGATAGATAAGTTTAAAGCAGCCTCTCATTATGCTGTTCTAGGAGATTTGACGCCAGAAAAGATTGACACGCAATTTAACAAAGAAATAGACTCGATGGTTAGAACTCTCAGCTCTATAGAGCAATCTAAGCAAAGAGCTATTTTATTAAGAGTTTTAGAGTCTTTAGAAAAGGTTGAAGCTTAAATGGATTCAGGTAAAAAGACATTACATGTATTAGGTCTTTCAGGTGGTAAGGATAGCGCTGCACTTGCAATGTATATGAGAAAGAACTATCCGCATTTAGATATGCATTATTATTTCACTGATACGGGTAAAGAGTTACCTGAGGTAGTTGATTTTGTAAATCGTTTAGAAGGCTACGTTGGTACAATTATTGACCCATATGAGGAGATATATAGCTCTAATAGGAAAAAGAAAGACTTCGATTACTACTTAGATAAACATCAGAACTACCTACCATCTCCTCAAGCACGTTGGTGTACTATTCAAATGAAGTTAGTACCTTATGAACAATGGGTAAATAAGAAGCTGAAAGAGGAAGGGTATGAAGAGGTTATTTCATATGTAGGTATTAGGGCTGATGAGCCTGAAAGAACAGGTTTTTTGACAAACTCAATTTCAGAAAACTATATGAAAATAAAAATGCCATTTAGAGAAGATGGAATTGATAGAAAAGGGGTTTTTGAAATACTTAGAAAGGCAGACCTCTATTCTGACTATTCTGATGTTATCTCCTACAGAGATGTTGTTTCTCCATTGAGTAATGAGCTTGACTTACTTTTTGAAAATATTGCCAAACTTCAAGTAACCGATTTCAAAATACAAATCGATTGGAGAAAGCTTCGTATTGAATTTGAAAAATCAATAGATAACAGTAATGAGCATAGTGTCTTAACTAAAATTCTTAAAACTTCAGGTGTAAACATTGAAAATCCTGATTCGATAAGTGCTTTAGAAGCTATTATCAATCGATTTAGCAAAATAGATAAGTTTTTTGAAAACCTAGTAGAAGAAAAATGTAAAGATCCTGAATATAAGGGTAATGTTGATGCTAAAACATTACGTAAGATAGTTGAAGCAATGGATGATGGTAAACCAGGTTATTACGGGTGGAGATCTCGAAGTGGATGTACTTTTTGCTTCTACCAACAAAAAATTGAATGGTTAAGGTTAAAAGACATTTATCCAGAGGCCTTTGAAGAAGCTAAAAAATATGAAAAAGCGGCTGAAGATGAGCGTGAAGATGGAACTTTTTATTGGCTAGGAAAGGATACACCTTTATCTTCACTTGAGACTGAAGAACGTAAAGTGCAGATTGAAGCGAATCATAAAAAGAAATTTGATCGTTATTTAAAGAAGAAAGTAAGAAGGAAAAACCAGTTGCAGATAGCTGTTAAAGTTATTGATACCGATGTGATGGACGAAATATACGACGAAGCTGAAGGTGGCGGAGCTTGTGTAACCTGTTATAAATAATTAGTTGCAATTGCAAGCCGGCTCCTAATTATAGCAAGTTACTAGTCGACCCTGTAACAAAATCCATTACAGGGTTTGATTTTTATTCAGTTGAGTTTTTTATTGCATCAACTAGATCGTTAATATCCTTATTGCCAATATCTAGCGTAAAGCTTATACGCAATGTTTTATCTGCAAGGGTTCTTGTTAAACCCAATGAGGTAAGTACATGCGAAGGTTCTATTTCTTTTGAAGAACATGCAGAACCTTGAGCTAAGCATAAAATATTCTCATTATCTCTGACAAGGAGTTCTGTATCAGTCTCTGGTAATGTGATGGATAAACAATGCTCAAGTGTAAGTTGGCCATTTTCTCTAAAGGGAACTTTACCTTTGGTTAGTTGGTTTAATAAATTAGTCTTGATTTCTTTCTTTTTAAAATGTTTATAATGCTCTTTGAAGCTGAAAATTGCAGTACCGAAGCCTATTATTAATGGTGCTGCAATGGTTCCCCCTCGTATCCCCTCTTCTTGGCCTGCACCATGAATTACAGACATTAAATGCTTTTTACGTAAATCACGAATGTAGACTGCCCCTATACCCTTGGGACCACCAATTTTATGAGCAGAGAATGACATTACGTCAACATTCAAATCATCAACATCTATGTCTATTTTTTGAAAACTTTGTGCCGCATCGCTATGAAATAAAACTTCTGCATCAAAACAAATTTCACCTATCTCAGCAATAGGGTTAATCGTTCCTAATTCATTATTCACATGCATTACTGAAACCAAAGCAGTATCTGGTCTGATTGCATCGGCTATTGAAGCTGCCTCAATTATCCCATCTTTATTTGGCTTCACATAAGTAACTTCATAACCTACAGACGTAAGATAATCACAAATAGCAAATACGCATTTATGCTCAATCTGTGTAGTTACAATATGCTTTTTTTCTTTTGAAATTTCGCTTCCTAAAAGAAAACTTTTAAATGCTATGTTATTAGACTCAGTAGCTCCACTGGTAAAAATAATTTCACTTGGGTATGCACCTATTTCATCTGCTAGCTGTTCACGTACTTTATTAATTTCATTAGAAACTTGCTCACCTAATAAATGACTAGAAGCTGAATTTGCATAAAGTGTATCAAAAGCCTCAGATAAGGTCTTTTTCACTTCAGGTAATAAAGGATATGAGGCAGCAGTATCTAAATAAATCATTAGTGTTTTAGTTGTCTTAATGTGAGTAATTATTGTATCGTGTGTTTTTAATCAAACGATATGTTTTAGATTACAGGATAACACGGTTCGCCCCAAACTTGAGCTGCATTATCCATCATAATAGCAATAGTAAATGGAACAAATTTTTTCAAAAATTGAACTGCGTCACGCATCTGATCCCGATTAACTGAACTATTCCATGTAGAGCCACCATGGAGAGTTTGATTACGTAAAGTGTATAGACGTGAGAAAATAACAGATAGCACAGCTGAAGTATTTTTATGACCAAGAGCTTTGTTAGCAAATGCGTTAGCTGTTGCAAAGTCATCCTGCCATTCTTGCTCTAATTTTTTGTTATTATGAAAATCCCAAAAAGGCTGAAATACAAATTTATTGTTCAGTAATACTCTAATACTCCCGGTGAATTCCTTCCAAACCAGGTCTTCTAAGTGGCTTTTTGAATCAAGTTCACATAGGCGATTGATGAAGTTTTTAAATGTTTCCTGCTCTGTAAAACGATGGTAATCATCAGTTTCATTAGCGTAAGCAGCATTAAAAGCAATCCAAAGAAATATGAATTGAGCATCTTGGTCACCTTCAGCTTGCTCTGCTCTGTCAAGCCAACTCAATGCTCGG
>Ga0105356_10001751_pt1 | contig 21670 bp, 21 predicted proteins | sample GOMGulsemesocosm_3_FD_83502 | JGI IMG/M metagenome (GOLD analysis project Ga0105356, IMG submission 83502) | Methane-oxidizing microbial communities from mesocosms in the Gulf of Mexico - GOM9D Gulf of Mexico | ecosystem: Environmental > Aquatic > Marine > Cold seeps | place: Gulf of Mexico... | reverse complement strand
TTATTGACATAAAGTGCTAACAACCAAACCTAATTTATCTTTTCTATTTGAAAAAATAAACTTACATTTATTGCGCTAAAGAATTAAAAAAAATTGAATCAAAAAAAATAGAAATAATACTTTATCCTGAATTTCTTAGGGGATAATTGATTATTTTTTATTTTGATGTAACGAATTAGAAACAAATAAAAACAAAATGAATAAATTTTTTGGAATTGTACTGTACGTAATTGGAGTCCTTTTTATTATAGCTTTTATTGGTCAAATACCTAAGTTTTTAGATGCTTTTTTAAATCTCTTTAAAATGTTCTCCAGTGAAATAAATGGACTGGAACGAGGAAGTATTATTGGTCAACTAATTTATTGTATCATTCACATTGCAATAATTTATTTCGCTTTTAAGTATGGAAAAAGAATCTTTAAGAAGAAATAATTATAAAAACTATACTACCTCTGGAAAAGTATTACTTCTTTGAATTTAGTGATACAGAAAAAATAACATAAAATGGGAATATTTTCTTCTATACCAATATATATCAATTTATATTCAAATAAAGCTAAAGTTTGTAGACTCGACACAGGGCAGTGTATAACAAGAGAGTCTAAAGAAAAGTTTTCCAATTGCCGTGTTGTACTGGGAGAATTTGAGATTGCAGAAAATTTCCTAAAGGGAATAATTAATGAATTAACTAGTGATTGCTTCTTACCTCCACCTTTAAAAATAGTAATTCACCAAATGGAATTAACAGAAGGAGGTCTTTCGAGTACTGAGAAAAGAGCACTTAGAGACTCTTGTATGCATCTAAATGCTAAAGAAATATTCTTGTTGGAAGATAAAAATGAACTGTCCCATACAAAAGCATTGAATCTCATCAATAACAAATAAAACTTACAACAACCCTAAATTTAAATAATTGCTAAATAAAAAAACTATGAAAAAACTAACACTTCTATTACTTATACTATTAAATTTTTCTGTCCATGCACAAATACCCAAAGAAGCATTTGATTTAATAAACTCACTATCTGGACTGTCGAGCAAAGAAAATTCTGAAGAAGCCATCAAAGTTTCTGAAAAATTGAATAAAATTTACCAACCCTTTTTTATAAACAACATACACACCCAATTAGCCCAAAATATTCTTAAAACTAAAGGAAATGGAAATGAATCTCAGTTTTTGAATCAACTTTATGCAAAAAGAGTACCGTCTATAAATAACATTATTACCCCAATTTATGTATGGAATAAATCTCTTAACATAACAACAACTGACAAAGCGAATTCATTGCTAAAAACGTACTATTCAAATTTAGCTGACACAACGAACTACAACTCTAAAGCAGAATTATTTGGGCTTTTAATTGTAAAAGAATTTGATAATAAAAAAATTGGAAGTTCTACATATAAAAATAAAATATTAGCTAAAATAACAGCAAACTTAGCAGCCAACTCGCTTATAAACGAAGTCATAGAGGGAAAACGTAGTGTAAAAGAAAAACGTGCGCATTATCGATTTTTACTGGCCTATAACTACAAATTACTCTTTGACAAAAACAAAACGGAAACGTCTATTAAAAATGCCGCTAAATATAGTCCGGATCAAACGGATTTACAAAATATAAGTGGCTATTTTTATGACGCGCATTTATTAATCAATGGTCCAAAAAATATTGATTATAAAAAAACATACTTTAATTATTTAAATAAAAATGGTAAAGAGGATGCAGCATTGAATATTTTATTATCAGAAGCATACATACAACCTAATACCATCAATTTAAAAAACTTACAAGATTTTCACAGCAATAAAACGCCCCTTAAATCTTTTGAAGCTACCTGGAACAGCTACCTCAACTCCAAAATGGAAACAGTTCCAAATATCAAAGTTGAGTTTGAATCTGGTACCTTAGATTTCTCTAAAAAAAGGAACAACTGGGTATATATCGATGTTTGGGGAACTTGGTGTGGTCCTTGTGTTAAAGAATTACCAGAATTTAACAAAGCTTCAGAAAACTATAATAAAAATCCAGATTCAAAAATAAAATTTTATTCTTTTTCTTATGGTTCGCAAAAGTTAAAGGAATTTATGACTAAGAATAAATATACTTTTCCTGTTGCTGAAATAAACAAGAAAATAACTAAATTATTTAAAGTATCAGGATATCCAACAAAAATTTTAATTTCACCCGACAACAAATATGTAAAAATACCATTTGGAGCTAACTGGCAAGAATATATTAGAAATTATTGTTTGCTTTAATAAAACACTGGTAGTGACATCAGGTCTCAATAATTACAGGTTTTAATATGAAAAAACTAAATAAAAATTACATAGTATAATGAGAGAGTTCAAAAGTTGAATAGCGCTCAACACAGCACCTCTATTAAAGAATACAACACTCTACCCATAAAGGGTTTAAATGAACAAAACATATCTATATGATTGAAACTATCAAAGAAGCTTATTTAGATTTATTTCTATTTCTAAAAAAACCAATTGATTCTCCGAATGAGAATCAAACATTAAAAAAGAAGACGACACAACTATTTTTAATATTATTACTAGATTTGGTCATTGCAGGAATTTGTATTTTAGTATTGTCTGTTCTTGAAAGTCTTGAGGTATACTCTAACGAAAGTCATAAATTTAATGAATTAATGAGAACCTTGCCTAAAGGTGTCTTAATTTTTGCAGGTGTTGTAGCAGTACCACTTATTGAAGAAGTACTATTTAGAATGTATTTAAGATACAAAACCAATTACTTGCTTAGACTCTTTGTTGCCTTGTTTTATATTACTGGAAAGGAAAACAAAGAAGCTATAGAAAAACGCATTAAAAAAGCATGGTACAAACGCTATGTATATATTTTCTATGCTTCTGCCGTTCTATTTGGATTTGTCCATATTTTCAATTTCGATGCAGATTATAAAATGATCCTTCTATTCCCTATAATAACTTCTCCTCAGATATTTGTAGGAATTTTTGCTGGTTATTTACGTACCCAATATTCTGTTATTTGGGGCTATTTTTTGCATGCGTTTCATAATTTAATTTTCTTCCTTCCCTTTATTTTTATGGGGAACAGCGTTGAACCATTAAATAAAAATACAGACGCTTATAGTATTGAAATAGAAGAAGTATCTAAAAAGAAAATCAATTCAAAAATAAGAAACTATTCTGATTCCATTTATTTTCAAGAATACAAGCTTAAGAATATTATAGCCTTTACAAACAATACGGACAAATGGCTCATAGAATCTAATAGTAGAAGTAAAATGGACAAGGTTTTGAATTTGTCTTACAAGAATAAATCGGACTCTAGTTTTGTTGATAAAAAAATGATCAATAAACATTTGCAAGATGTATATAAATTCAAGCTGAACAGGAATAAAAAAACTACCCCTGTTTGGGAATTGCGTGTTGAAGATTCATTAAAATTAAAGTTATTTAAAACGGATTCTGTAAAAGGAAGTTTTGTTTCCTTTTCAAAAACCAATTTTGAAATCCAAAGAGGTAAGCTTTTTGCTATTGCTTATGCAATTCAACATTTGAAACGAAAAAAAGTTTTTATAAAGCAGAATGTTAAAGGAAAATACAATTTGAAATTTACGTTATCAGATTCTATAGATTTTAGAGAACAATTGCGTTCTACATATGGTCTTATATTGATCGATTCTATGGCTAGTGTAGAACATTTAACGGTTGATTTTTAGAATGAAAAATAAGAGTAACATTTTTGTAATCAAGAATTAAAAAAAAAGAATCAAACATACATAGAGAACATTACTTTGTCCTAAATATTTAACGGGATAATGCTTCATTTTGTGTTGTAATAACGAGTTTATGGTAATTTGACTAATATGGAAAAAAAAACGACAAAATTTATTTTTAAAATACTAATACTATTTCCTATCGGCTTTGGGATATGGACTTTTTTCAGCGAATTTGAAAATTTCCATTGGTTTTTCTCTATATTAATTGGGTTCGTATTTGCATTCGGAATTGTTTTCTGGAATTTATTCGACTATGAAAAATTTAATGGAATGAAACCGATGGATTTTCTCGAATCAAGTCATAAGTTGAATGTTCAAAATAACAATGAAAATTGGAATAGAATAACTGATTTAATCAAACAGTCGATAATAAAATTAAAGGTAATTGAAAAATCGGAAAATAACTTGAAAATAGAAGTTCCAAGAAAGGTTTTTGATTCAATATTAACCGCAGAAAGGACGGAAAACGAAATTACTCTGAGAATTCAAAAAAAAGGAATTTTAAAATTTTTACCAGACAACGCTAAAAATTATAGAACTCTTCAAAAGATTGACCAGGAACTAAAAATTAAAGCCAATAGCTAAATTTTCATAAGCAAAACCAAACATTATAAGCATTATAAATTGAACAAACTCAAACCCAACTTTAGTATTCAAGAAATCGGAAAACTTCGATTTTACTCAGGGTTACTAATTGGTGTTTTATTTAGTATAATTTTCAACCAATTATTCCGGTTAACTACCAAAATTGCAAGTATTACTACATATTGGGATATTGAAAATTGGATTGTCTTTTCGGAATTTTATGTAGACAAATTTTATTCGATTTTAATTAGCTTTACTTCAGTTAGCTTTGCTTTTTGTTTTACAAACTATTTATGGCTTGGTAAGCCTTTATCAAAAAATAGAAGAAGAAAAAGGCATACGAGGTCAGGGCAAATTAACTCTATTTTTATGCTTTTTTTTACGCTTATCTTTTTAACGAAACTTTGGAGCTTTAGCATCGGAACAGGCTTAGGGCTTAAAAGAAATTTCGGATTCATATGCTTTTTTCTTCCAATCTTTATTTATTCCTATTGTTGGATTTTATTAAGAAGGGTTTATATATTAAGTTCTTTACGTTATATCCCAATTTTAATTTACATAGTATTCAGTTTAATTTTAAGCGTAACATAAACGTCAAACAACACTCTATTATTAATTTATGACACTGCTATTCCATTCAAAATTTCATTTATAAACACACAGTTCAATAAAAACACAAACCCATCCTATTTCTTCAATTACCAAAGAACAAACTAAAAAAATAAACCTATATTTGATTCAATTCTTTTGTGCTTAATTTTGTCCAAAAGAGTTCTAAAAAAATTGAATCAAAAAAATATTTAAACTCCTATAATTCTTTACTTTTATTATAGTAATAAAGGGATTTTTATGCTATCAAAAGTCACAAATGAAAAAACTAATTCTATTACTATCAATTGGATTGTCAATTATCTCTTGTTCACCTCAAGAAAACGAAACTTCTCAGGTTCCGGCTTTAATAAAAGTCGAACAGAGACAATTTCATAATGAAGTATTAACTGAAAAAATCATATTAGAATACAACAACCAAAAACCTGTCTTAACTTCTTTTTATGACAAGAACAATCAATTAACATATATTTCAGAATTTAATTACTCTAGTACCGATTATTTGTCTTCTACAAAAGGATATTTACCAAATGGAACATTGAATTCAGAAACAAATATTACTTATGACAATTCAAATCGTATCATAAAAATTATAAGCTCAGAAGAAAATAATACTTATATAAGAACTACAAATTTCACCTATAATAATGACAATACAATTACTAGTAAAACCAATAGTAATGGAAATATTTCCACTAAGATATTTGTAATAAATAATGACGGAATTATCGATAAAGAAATTATTAATGAAAATGTAGTAACATCAGTAGTATATGAAAATCTTAAACCTTTGTCCAAAACATCTTATTCCACCTTATCTAATTATACATATTTAGAAAATGGATCTTTGCCTTTTTCTTTTTATAACGTATTCAAAAACAATAGTACAAATGTCGTTTTATTACAAAACAACTTAAATGATTCATTAGAGTCTTTTACCACTGAACTTATAAAGAAAGTTGCATCAAATAGTAACATCTTTGAATATACTTATACCTTAAATGATGACAATTATCCATTAACAAAAAAAGAATTTTACAATGGAAAGCTTAGTAATGAATTTGATTACTACTATAAATAGCAAAGTCTTTGTTTAACTTAAAGTACTCAAAAGAAAGTTGTAGCCAATTAAAAAAATGAAAAAACTATTATTTCTAATTTTAATTAGTAGTCAATTGAGTTTCGCACAAGATGGAAAACAGAAAACATTCAAAATAGCTGTTGTAAAACCAGCTGGTGCAAAAATTGAAAAGTCATTAAATATATATACTGACTCAATAGAATTGGCTTATCAAAATCAGTATTACTCCTATCGTGAACAATTGAAGGAAACGCTTTCAAAAGAAGCAGACTTTTATCCTGAAGATATGCGAGCTGATTTTGAAGAAAACAAAAAGAACGCCAAAATTGAATTGAAGCAATTAGACAGTCTTGAAAATAAAATATTAGAATACAACTATTTTGAACTTCTATCTTACTACTCAACATCCGTTTTGAATATGATTTTTAATGAATACGAACCTTATTCAACAATTTATGAAATTCAATATTCAGAAATACAAAATATTGAACTTTCAAAATATGCGGATAAAAATGGAATTGATTTTATTGTACTATATGAGGAAATAAAAACAACCGAAGAAAACGGTAATTATGAAATGAGTTTGAGCTTAAAGCTTTATTCCAATAAAGAGAAAAAAATAATTTTGGAAAAAGAAATTTATGGAAATACAAACAGTTATGGCGGAATGTGGACTTGTGGAAATCCTCTGACTTGTTTGTTCATCAATTCTGTAAAAAACTCATTGAAAGTTATAGTGCCCAAAATCAAACAACAACTTTAACACTAATACTGCCAACTACAATGATAACCATTGTTCAACCTCCTAAAAAAGGCAAACAAATATAAAAAATATTCTTATATTTATATCCGTTCTTTTGAAGCTGTATTGCGCTAAAGAATTAAAAAAAATTGAAACACACCCACATTTAAAGGCATTGATATCTAGTTATGGATACCAAAACCAACACCTTTACTATTAGTGCAACAAATTAGCTAACATGAATACATTATTTCAAATAAATTAAACTTAAAAATATTTATTATGGACATTTTAAAAATTGCTGCATCTCAATTGGGTGTAAAAGAAATTACTGGTACCGAAGACAATCCACAAATAATAGCATATGCCACAGAAACAGGTATTACAGGTATTCATAATGATGAAATACCTTGGTGTAGCACTTTTGTCAATTGGTGTGCTATGAAAGCAGGATTGCCCTTTTCGGGGAAACCCAACGCACGTTCATGGGTACATGTGGGCACGACTACCAAGGAACCAATACCCGGTGACATTGTCGTTTTTTGGAGAGAAAGCATTGATTCTTGGAAAGGGCATGTAGGAATCTTTTTAGGATTCAATCAGGATGCTAGTAAGGTATTTTGTTTAGGAGGAAATCAAAAAAATGAAGTTAGTTTCGCTGAATACGATGTCCATAAAGTTCTTAGCTACAGAGGACTTAATACAACAAAAAATATAACAGTACCTGAACCCGTATTAAAAAAAGGAAGCAAAGGAACTGATGTTATGAAATTGCAAATGGTACTCAATCATCTTGAATACAATTGTGGTGATGCAGATGGATCTTTTGGTTTGAAAACAGAAAATGCTTTGAAAATTCTACAAGCAAATAATGGCATTGCCATAGACGGCATCTATGGTTCTAAAACCCAAAACTTTATTGAATCCTTATTACAATTGTAGTTGTAAAAAACGTTGTATGCTTTATTAAATAGGAACTATCAACAAGGTCTTTGAATCTTCGAAGGAATTTTAAATTGAAAAACAATGGAAATTTATAGAGATAATATAAAAATGCACAATGCCAAATTACATGACCTAGATGAACAATTAAAAGGTATGTCACTTCTTAGGTTATTTATTTTTGTCATTTCAAGTGGTATTCTTATTTTCTTGTTTAGTTTCAATTTAACAACTCCCGTTCTAATTGTTCTCCCTCTATCGATAGTATTCTTTGGTCTTGCAATTACAAAACATAACAAGATAGCTTTCTTAAAAAAGCATACAGCATTCCTAAAGAACATCAATGAATCTGAAATCTTAAGAGAAGAATGCAATCTGAATGAATTTGATACTGGAGATAAGTTTAGCAATCAAAAGAACCCATACACATCAGATTTAGATATTTTCGGACAACATTCCATTTTTCAAATGGTCAATAGAACAACTACAGAATCGGGTAAGATACTCTTATCTGAATGGCTCTCTGAACCTGCACCTAATAATGAAATACAGGAGAGACAAATAGCTCTAAAAGAATTGTCTCAAAAATTGGATTGGAGGCAAGATTTTCAAGCCTCAGGTATGCACTTTCAAAATAAAAAAAGTGATTATTATAAATTATTAGATTGGGTTGAAGAACCTCTCGTTTTATTAAAAAATCGACGCAAATATATAGCAGCTGCAATACCCCTTTCGGTGCTATCATTGCTCAGCTTGTGTCTTTCTGTACTTTATTTGAAATATATTTATTTGTTTTCCTTTATTTCTCTCTTAATTGTCAATTACATAATTTTAAAAAAAATAAAACCTCTAGAAGAAGGTATCGTTGAAACCTCAACAAAGAACCTTAATACTTTAAGAGGGTATCAAACACTTATCAATCAAATTGAAAATGAAAATTTCAAGTCAAAAAGATTATACGAATTACAATCAATATTAATAAAAGGGAACTATTCAGCCTACAATGAAATTATCAGGATTTGCAAATTATTGGATTTTTCACATCAAAGACCTATAAAAAAGATTGCAATAGGTGGAAATTACTTGTATCCACTATTAAACAGTTTCTTCCTATTAGATATTTACTTGATTATTGGAATAGAAAAATGGAAATCAAAGAATAAAGCCTTTTTAAAATCATGGGCTGAAGCAGTAAGTGAGTTTGAAGTACTAAATAGTTTTGCTGGTTTTTACTATTCCAACCCATCCTATACATTTCCAGAGATAACAGATAAGAACAACTATGTACATTTTGAGTCATTAGGGCATCCTTTACTAAATTCTAAGAAACGTGTTTGTAATAATTTTCACTCAGAAGGACAAGGTGCTGTTGTTATGATAACGGGTTCTAACATGGGAGGTAAAAGCACTTTTTTAAGAGCCGTGGGCGTAAATCTTGTATTGGCTTTGGCCGGCGCACCTTGTTGTGCAAAACAGGCGCAGATTTCGAACCTGAAATTATTTACAAGTATGAGGACCCAAGATAATTTGATGGAGGGAATTTCTTCTTTCTATGCAGAATTAAATAGAATGGAAAAAATGTTGAAACTGATAGAAAGCAATCACAATATATTTTTTCTTTTAGATGAGATTTTTAAGGGTACAAACTCAGAGGACAGACATAAAGGTGGTTTTTCATTGATCCATCAAATAAGCAAACTCAAAACGTCTGGAATTATTGCAACACATGATATTGAACTTGCAAAACTATCTGGAAATAAAAAATTGGTTGAAAATTATAGTTTTAATAGTGAGATTAAAGATAATTCTATGATTTTCAGCTATGAAATTCACCCAGGCATATGCAATGATTTTAATGCAAGTGAACTTATGAAAAAAAGTGGGATTGAAATTATATCTAATATATCAAATTGTGAAATCGAATAAAATAGGGCAATGGCAATCATTGTTCAATATCCTAAAGAACAAAGTAATTTAGAAAAATTTCTTTTATAGGAACAAAAAAAATCATTTTAATAAAAAAAATGAAGTAACTAGTATTCCTGAGAGGTTTCAGAAAACCACATTAAAGATTTCTGACAAAAATAGAATTATTACTGAAATTAAAAACACAGAATAGAGAAAAATCTATACACAAACCAAGATAAAATGAAAGAAAAAATCAGCTATAAAATTAAAAATATGCTAAAAACAACCATACTAATGATAGTTCTTTCAGGTTGTTCAGCATTAGGCACCAAAACAATTTCAAAATCGGAAAATTTAAAATCCTTCGATTTAAGGAGACTTGGGTATAGTCAAGTTGCAAGTGAGATAATATTGAATAAAATGAGACCAAAAACTTCAACTATTTTTGAGTCAGCAATGGAAGATTATTTTTTTGACAAAGCTGTTAATATTCAAAAATATGAATTAATGAAATTTGAATACATTGAAGATATCGATTCATCTGAGGTAATTCAAATTTGCAATATCAATAATCTGGATGGATATCTATGTACACAAGTTGTATATAAATCTATAGATAATTATGATACCATTTTACCTCTTGCAACGAGTGAAGATGCTTATGTCGAAATAAAGTTATTTGACAATCAAGGTAAATTATTAATCCATACCAAACACAATACATTTGCAGGAAATTCATATTTGGGAATTCCTCGTGCAGAGAAAACTGTTAGGAATGGGACTATTGGAGCATTAAAAAGAATAATGAAAGAAATCAAAACAAGTAACTGAAAACAGGTCATTACAATAGAAATTGTATTAAAATTAGATGCTTTATAGCCTGTCCATTCTAACAGATAACCTCGCTCCTATTTATTCGATTACTAAAAAATAAGTTTATATTTATCAAAAAAAAATAAAGTTTTACCATTCAAAATAAATCAGCAAACTAGGTGCAAGAACCAGGAAATTAACCCCACTAGTGGGATTAAAAAAAATTGAATCAAAAAATAGACAAAAAGTATTGAAACCCCATAATTGGTGTAAAAACAATGCTTTGAGTTTGGTTAAAAAGAAATAAAAACAAACCATTATGAATACCTATAACGACAATTTACATGCAACTGTAATGGATTCATTACACAGTCAAGAATTAGAAAAAAAAAGCACGCAGTCTACCGTAAATATTTCCATATTCTCACTTTATTATGCTGATGATGCAAAAGTGACTGCCATTGAAAAATATAACAAAGTAAGAAATACCTTGCTTGAAAAAGCACTAGTAAAAAAACAAGCCATTGAAAACAATACTACTTCAAGCAGTGTTTTAACAGCCTCAAATAATGAAAAAGAATATGTTGATAGAGCCGCTAGCAATGCTGCTAATAGTGCAAGAAATGTACAAATAGCAGCTACTGCCATTGTAAAGTTGGCAAGCGATATAGGAAGTATATTTACGATTTTAGGAGCTGCTGATTTTAGCTCAAATCTCTATCAGGAATGTAACATAGCATATGAAAAAATTAGTGAAACAGCCTATTGTGCAGAAGTAACTTCTCAGCACGCTATGGAGGCATCCACCTTAACCGCTAAGGTTACTGCAGGTACCGTTCTAGAACGAGCAACAGTTTCCAATAGATCAGTAACCGAATTGTTAGAAATAGCTAAAACCGAATATAATTCTGTTTCTGCAATTGTTGATAAGAACAATGCGAATATGGAAATAGCTAATAAAGTTGCCATGGCAGCTCAATCCGTATTAGAAAAATCACATCTTTACAATTTAGCAGCAGCATCTGTTTACAAAAAAATCAATAGAGATTCGAATATGAATCTTTCGGTTCCTATAAAAAGTCAAAGTAGTGAAGGTTTTACAGTGGATTTTAATTTTATCAAAATGCCATTTGCAACAACTACTGATTCTTTACTTTACCCTGTACAAAACTATTATGTAATGATAGTAAAAGAGAAGAAAACTGCTATTTTTTCGATGTCTGATGCCGAAAATGTACTGCAAAAAAATACTACCGAAAAACCTTTATTTATAAAATACCCTGTTGCAGGCAAGATGATTTCTGCAGGAACAGATTCTTGCTCAATAAAAGTCAATTGCAACGATGCTTTTGATACAGATGGTGAGCCCATTGAATTAGGTCAAAATTATACTGTTTTCGTATTGGCAGTTTATGAAACGGCATATAAAAAGAACCTTAACAATTTTGAGGATTATTTATCAGCACCTTCATCAACATTTATGTTAACGGATCAGCTGATCAGTCCAAATTTTGACCAAGCAAAAATTGGTATAAATAATAATGCTAATAATATGTGCGTAATAGATAACGTGTTAACCTTTAGCGTCAGCGGTAATAACGATAAAAACGTTGCATACAGATGCATGTTTTTACCTCAAGAAAACGACCTTACACGTTCAACTCTCTCAAAAGAAGCAATGGAAAAAAAAATAAATTTTATTTTTAACGATACATTGGCTCCCCATGTGGCTATAGGAAATTATCTTCTAGCGACTCAGATTGTAATAAAGGGCACTCCCGAAACGATAAACGGTTCTTGTATTATAGAACCAGGAACAACAGATATTTTCGGAAATCTACTTGTAAACGGGAATTTTTATACTCCTGTCGTGTTGACTATTAGCAATGAAAATGGACAGGACGCTATTAAATACAGCAATTCCTTATCAGCATATAATTCTACTCCAATGTTTAAATACGAAAGCTAAAATCAGGTTCCACTATAAGTTCTTAAAACTATGACATCAAATATATCAAAAATACCATCCTCATTATCTCATGTGAAATATTCTGCTACAGAAAAAAAGAAAGAAGAAATAGAGGAACTTCAAATTTCCATATTAAAAACTCAGGGAAATGTTGATAAAGAAATGGCAATTGTAGCAGCGCTAAGCGAAAAATCCACAAAACTAAATGGGTTTTTAGAAGTTGCTGGAGTAAATAGTACAAAAACATTGTCCAATAGAAATTTAGTTGATGAAACAATAATACTTGCTGAAAATTTGCAGAGCAATTCTAAAATTGCTTTTACTGAAATGGAAGAAGCCAAAACCAAGTCAGAAGTAGTTGCTCTTGAAATTAAGGCATTACTAGATAAATTAATATTTTCTGCTGAGTTGGTAAACAAGCTATCCAATTTGGTAGTTCAAGAAAAAGCACAAAACCCGTTAATATCTAGCCAACTGGTTGCTATGGTAAGTACAGCAGGAACAGATGCGAACAATGCAGTGGCTTTGACATTAGTTGCCTTAAAATCTGTTTATACTGCTTTAAGTACGAGTATTGCCTCTAGAACATCTACAGCCTTGCAATACGATCAATCCAAAGATTTGTACACAGCGCTTTCTGGAATTTCAGCAATTGAAACCGATGCTAAACTTGTGGGAGATACAACTAAAACAATAAAATCCAGTAATGGTGGCACGAATAAAAAACTTACAAAATCCATTAAAAAATTATTGTACGAAGCTTATGACAACGCTCAAATGGAATATAAGATATTACATCAGACGAGTATAAATATTACGAAGCAGCTGAATGCTGCAAAATTTAAACTGGATAAAACAAAAGTACAATTGACTTCTTATGAAGCTGCAATATCAGCAGCAAAGGCAGCTACATTGGCTTAAATTATATTATGGTATGTACTCCTATCTCAAATAAGGTGAGGCAGGATGAACTATTTTTTGATAAAAAATGATTTGATATAAAAAAACACAATGGAAATAGGAGATATTGTACAATACTTGAGAAAATAAAGTTGCATTTATTTGACTTTTTTTTCTTTTATTTTTGTGAATCCCCAAGAAGAACAAAACTAATAAACACATAATATCAACAAATGAAATAGTACGTTTGCCTATTTACTAAACAGCACTAAGAAAAAGAAAATGAACGAACTAAAAAGAGGAGAATTTTTCGGAAGTCATTACCAAAAACTAAATTTTAATGAGTTCACAATAACAGATACTGAATACACACACAACAAAGTAAATTGGCACTTTCATGAAAACCCATATTTCACATACCTTTTACAAGGCAAATTATACGAAGCGAATAAAAAAGAAGAATATTATTTAGCACCAGGCAGTTTGTTGTTTCATAATTGGCAAGATGCACATCACAATATAAAGCCTAAAAAGTACACAAGAGGTTTCCATATAGAATTTAATTTAGAATGGTTTTCTAAACATGATATTTCTTCATTAGATTTCGAGGGCAGTCTCAATCTAAAAAATCCACTAATTAAAAGCTTAATGAATGAAGTTTTTCTAGAAACTAAATTGAATGACAATCAAAGTCAATTGAGTATCGAATTATTAATGATTGATATTTTCAATAGAACAAAAACTCAGGAAGAAGATAAACATAGAAAGAAACCTGAATGGACAAAAAAGCTACAAGAAATTCTTTTAGATACAGAAATAGACTTTACGCTTACTAAATTAAGTAAAGAACTAAATATTCACTCTGTTCATCTTTCAAGAGAGTTCCATAAATATTTTGGCACTACACTAGGTCACTATATAAGGCGTTTAAAGCTAAACAAAGCAATAATATTGATTTCAACTACAAATTTTTCAATGACAGAGATTTCTTATAAATGTGGATTTTATGATCAAAGCCATTTTATATCAAACTTTAAAAAAATTTATAAAGTTTCTCCTTCTCTCTTTGATAAAAAGTGCAACAATGTTAAAAATATACAATTATAAAAATTAGGATTCCCTCATCTTTGTATTTAAATAAAAATAGCCTGCAATGAGATTATATCTTTTTTTAACACTTTTTCAATTGTCATTCGTTTTTTCCATAAATGCACAAAATATGGAAGATTATACAAAACAATGGGAAGGACAATTTGAAACTTCAAAAACAGTAAACTTTACAGTTGAAATTGAACATTTTAATGCTGAAGAATCCGTTTTTAAAATATCTAACAGCCATCCTATAGTCAATCAAAAATTTTCTGACAACAACCCCCATTTAATTCATGTTTATATAAATAAAAACCTCTCTTTTAAGGGGCAATTTAATGAAGATAAATCTGTAATAAATGGCTTTATAAAATCTGGTTATTTAATGTATCATATTAAATTAACAAAAAATAATAAAAAGGTTTATGTGGGCCAATGGAATGTTCTTGTTGTTGATGAACTAAAATCTAAAACCTTTTATTTAAGTATTGAAAATGGTTCAGGTGAGAATTATGAAGCTTATCCTTTTTTTGAAGATGATAGATTTACTGGAACTTGGTGTACCAATTTCAAAAAAAATAAAGACACACTCTCATTTATTGATTTCAAGACAGGTCTAGGTTTTAAAGGACTTTTAACCAAATCAAAAATTATATTGGATGTAAACCTTGCAGGTAAATTTGTTACTCAAATAGAATTGATTCCATCTCAAAAAGATTGGAAAATAGGAGGATTCAAAACCAAAAAAACAAACAAAACACCTTTGTACTTAAATGATGGATGGGATATTTCATTACCAAAAAACTTTAATACAGAATCAATTGATAAAATGGAAGATGCTATAAATTCTAATGTTTTTGAAAACACCCATAGTGTTCTAATAGCAAGGAATGGGAAACTAATTTATGAAAATTATTTTTCAGGCTACAATAGTTCAATTCCTCACGATACACGTTCAGCTTCTAAAAGTATTTCTTCTGCAATCGTAGGAATTGCAATAGATAGTAAAATGATTAAGAATGAAAATGAAAAGCTGTATGATTTTTTACCTGAAAAATATAAGACCACAACGGACACTCTAAAAAAACAAATATCTATTCATAGTTTACTCACAATGAGTTCAGGTTTGGATGCAATTGATTTTGGCATACAGCGAGAGTCATTTGCTACAGAAGATAAGTACCAACAACAAAAAGACATCACAAAATACATATTAGAAGCTCCGATGTTATACAAACCTAATTTGCATTCGAATTATGGTTCTGCAAATCCTTACTTATTAGGTGTCATTGCAAATTCAGTCATATCAGAACCTTTAGAATTATTTATGGATAGAACTTTGTTTCAAAAGCTAAAAATATTTAATTATATCATCCAATCTGATGGACATGGAGTTCCATATTTCGGAGGCGGTATGTACCTAACACCAAGAGACATGCTGAAATTCGGACAGTTATATCTAAATAAAGGGAAATGGAAAAACAAAAGAATTGTTTCGAAAGAATGGATAAAAAAATCTTTTAAAAATTATCATATATTGGAAAATACCGTTGACAAAAATGGTTATGGTTATTTATGGTGGCATAAAACATACAATGTAAATGGTCAATTAATAAAATCCGTAGAAGCTAGAGGTGCAGGTGGTCAATATATCTTTGTTGTCCCCCAATTAAAGTCTGTTATAGTCATTACCTCTTCAAACTTTAGAAATGGAAAATTTCAACAACCAGAAAAAATACTGAATGATTATATATTACCATCTTTATTGAATTAAAAAAAGAACCTAATAAAAAACAGAGTAAAAAAAATATTTATATCCGTTATTTTGGTCTTGTATTGTACCAAATATATCGAAAAAGTATACATAAGTTGATTTATCCTTTCTTTTTACTAGGACAACGAATAGCTTTTGTATTCATAGTTTAAATTGACGAACATTAAAAAATGATTCCATTTTATTTAGACAGATTTTCCCAAATAGAAAATACTTGTATATTTACAAAAATTAGTTCCAAGGTGTTATGTACCCCATATCCTTTCGCTTAAAAATCTAATAAATAAGTTAAATCAGCATCGTTAATAAATGGAAATTAGAAAAGCCACAGAAAAAGACGTAAATAGAATTAGTTATTTGGTTAGGAAATCAACTGATAAAAACCCGAATAACTATTCTAAAGAACAAATAAAAGCTTGGAAAAAATACAACACACCTTCAAAAATAAAAGATCAATTGAATCAAAGAATCGTTTTTTGTGCCTTTGAGAAAAACAAACTTATTGGAACCATCGCATTAAAAGATGATTATATACTTGGGTTTTACGTCTGTTATACACAAATAAAAAAAGGAATAGGAACCAAATTATTAACCTTTATAGAAACATATGCTCTAAAAAAGAACGTAAAGAAACTATATCTTACATCAACTCCTTCTGCACTTTCTTTCTACAAAAAAAACGATTATATATTGACTAAAAACGTAATTTCATCAATACTAGGAATTGATTATTCTGAAATAGAAATGGAAAAAAATATGATCAAATAATCCTTATATATAACAAAACTATAAATTATTAATAGCTCCTAATAATTTACGAAAACCCTCCTACTTTACCTTAGTAAATATTGAATCTGATTAAAAAAGTCAATATAGGATATAAATTGTTTAACCAAATATGAAATACAAACACTCAATTGCATTATACGCATTGAAACAGGTAACACTGGTAGTCATTACATAACACCTAAAAAGATAAATAACATCTCATAATTCCTTTAATTAAAACTACTTCATTTCCTCTTCTTTAAAAAAAATATATGAAAAACAAGAATAAACTCCCCTTACTATTTAGCACTTCTAAGAGCATCTGCAAAAACATTTGGCAAAACACTACATTCAACAGATTTTGCAGCTATTTCAACATCATAGTCAACTCTTTCAAAAGAAACTTCAATACTGCTTTTATACAACAGCGAACTTTCAGTATTTACATTTAAAATAGCATAGCACCCTCTTTTATCTCCATCTTTTGGTTTTCCCAAGGACCCCAAATTGATGACATGCTTGTAACTATTTTTTGTTTTTAATACTCTATGGAAGGGTTTGTGTGTATGACCACAACATAATATATCAGCATTTGCTTCTTCCATCATCTCTAACAACAACTCACACTCGGTATCTTCTGTCAAATATTCATTATTTCGACGTGGACTACCATGTACCAATAGTACATTGACTTTTTCCAAGCCCAGTTTAAGTTCCAATCGAATATGTTCCGGTAAAGACAATAAATAAGCCTTTTCGCTTTCCCCTATTACCGAATTTGTATAGATTCCTGAGGGTTTGTCTGTAGGTTGTCCAACCACAACATCATGATTTCCTGAAATTGTAGGAATCCATTTATTACGAATCCTATTCACAACTTCATTTGGCCAAGTATTGTATCCTACCAAATCACCTAAGCAATATACAGCGTCTGGTTCCTTAATATTCAAATCTTCAAAAAAGGATTCAAGCGCAGGCAAATTAGCATGTATGTCAGAAAAAAGAGCTATTTTCATTCGTTTGTATTTGAAATTTTGTGCAAATGTACAGCTCTCTATCGAATACAAGACCTGTCTTCATTTGTTATTTTGAATTGTTAAATAATAATTGACATTGTTAATTCTTAAATAGGTAGCTAAACAACACTTAATTAATAATTTAAAATACCAACTATGAAATGATAATTGCACATTAATAATTACTAATTTCAAATTAAACACCAACTACGAACTGACAATTGCACATTGTTAATTCCTAATTGACCATATAATTTTTCGTAATTTTGCAGTCAAAACTTATTAAAGTTATTCAAAATTGTAACAGGCATGAAATATTTGACACCAGATATTGCAAAACTAGCAAAAAACCATTCAAAAAAATCTCTTGCCAAACCAGGAGTTTCTTGTGGTATTTTTCAAGATTGTCATGATACCGAATTAAAATATACTGAAAAATACATTTCAAACAAGCATAAAAAAAATGAATAGTGAACGTGTAAGAATTAAAGAAATAAAACTTCTTTCAGACAACTGGTACATTTTAAACAAAATTACATTTGACTATTTAAGAAATGATGGTATTTGGCAAACCCAAATCAGAGAATCCTATGATCGTGGAGATGGTGCTGCCGTTTTTATGTACAATAAGACTACTAAAAACATTATATTAATCAAACAGTTCCGTTTGCCAAGTTATTTAAACGGTAACAAAACAGGTTTGTTAATTGAAACTTGTGCAGGTCTACTAGATAAAGACGACCCAGAAACCTGTATTAAAAAAGAAATTTTTGAAGAAACAGGTTATCAAATTGAAAAAGTGACCAAAGTCTTTGAAGCCTACATGACACCAGGAGCCGTTACAGAACAAATTCATTGTTTTATTGCGGAATATACGGATGTCATGAGAATAGAGCAAGGAGGTGGCTTGGAAAGCGAACAAGAGGATATTGAAGTCTTAGAAATGTCTTTTTCTAAAGCAATTGACTTGCTTAATGAAGGAGAAATTACAGATGCAAAAACAATTATGCTTTTGCAGTATGCAATTATTCATAATTTGGTCGATTAATAATTCACGCGATGTGATTTCCTGCATAGTGAAATAATCCCACGCAAGTAGCTCAATATCGTTGTTCACTAAACCGTGTGAGATTGCTTCGTCATTCCTCCACACAATGACAAGTTGTGTTTTAATGGGGACAAAAAAAATCCGTTTTCAAATATTGAAAACGGATTTTTATATAAATTAAATTGGTTCTTAGCCCAATACTTCTTGTACTTTATCAGCAGCTTCTTGAAATTCAGTAGCAGAAATTATTTCCATACCACTGTTATCAATCAATTCTTTAGCTTCAATAGCATTGGTTCCTTGCAAACGAACAATAATAGGCACATTGATAGCATCTCCCATATTTGTGTAGGCATCTACAACACCTTGTGCTACTCTATCGCAACGAACAATTCCTCCAAAGATATTTACCAAAATAGCTTTTACGTTGGTGTCTTTTAAGATAATTCTAAAAGCTGTTTCAACTCTTTTAGCATCTGCAGTACCACCAACATCTAAAAAGTTAGCTGGCTCTCCTCCTGCTTGCTTGATTAAATCCATAGTTCCCATTGCCAAACCAGCTCCGTTCACCATACATCCAACATTTCCATCCAAATCTACATAATTCAATCCAGCAGCTTTTGCTTCTACTTCGATTGGATTCTCTTCACGGATGTCACGCATTGCTAAATAATCTTTATGGCGATACAATGCATTTTCATCCAAAGAAACTTTAGCATCTACTGCCAAAATTTTATCATCTGAAGTTTTCAATACAGGATTGATTTCAAACATAGAAGAATCTGATTTGTCATAAGCCGTATATAACGCCGTTACAAACTTGATCATCTCTTTCAATGCATTTCCTTTCAAACCTAAGTTGAAAGCAATCTTACGAGCTTGAAAAGGCAAAATTCCTAATGTAGGATCGATCTCTTCAGTAAATATCAAATGCGGCGTTTCTTCAGCAACCGTTTCAATATCCATACCTCCTTCTGTAGAATACATAACCATATTTCTACCAGTAGCTCTATTCAATAAAACAGAAATATAAAACTCTTCTGGCTCACTAGCACCTGGATAATAAACATCTTCCGCAACCAATACTTGATTGACCAATTTCCCTTCTGCTGAAGTTTGTGGTGTAATCAACATCATTCCTAAAATATCATCAGAAATACTTTTTACTTCATCAAGGTTCTTGGCTAATTTTACACCTCCACCTTTTCCACGTCCACCTGCATGAACCTGTGCTTTTACAACATACCAGCTTGTACCAGTTTGTTCCGTCAATTCTTTGGCCGCAGTCACAGCTTCTTCTGGAGTTTGTGCTACAATCCCTCTTTGGATTCTAACACCAAAACTATTTAAAATTTCTTTTCCTTGATATTCGTGTAAATTCATCTATGATACATTTTTAAAAAAATCTAGACAAAAGTAACAATCCATTTTCTAATTGCCTCTTATTTTGAGAAAAAAGATGATAAATTTTCCTTTCAAAAATTAATAAGCATTTCTTTTAAGAAGAAAGCTTAAAAATGAATCCGTTTTTGCTTCATTTTTAATATTTTCGTGAACTCAAGTATACTAAAATGATAAAAGCAACCAATATTCACAAGTTTTACGGAAATTTAGAAGTTTTAAAAGGTGTAGATCTTCATATAAAAAAAGGAGAAGTTATAGCCATTATTGGTCCCTCTGGAACAGGTAAAACTACTTTATTGCAAATTTTAGGTACTTTGGACAAGCCTTCTAAAAAAACAGATTATACTTTAGAAATTAACGGAAGTTCCTTGGAAAATATTTCTGACACAACACTTTCAAAATTCAGAAATAAAAATATTGGTTTTATTTTTCAATTTCATCAATTATTGCCTGAATTTACAGCTTTGGAAAATGTTTGTATTCCTGCTTTTATAGCAAATAAACCTAAAAAAGATACCGAAGAAAAAGCCGCAAAACTATTGGATTACCTTGGGTTGTCAGATCGGTTGCAGCACAAACCAAATGAACTTTCTGGTGGAGAACAGCAAAGAGTAGCTGTTGCCAGAGCTTTGATCAATGACCCTGCTGTAATTTTTGCAGATGAACCTAGTGGAAACTTGGATTCCAAATCTGCTGAAAACCTTCATAATTTATTTTTGAAATTACGAGAAGAGTTGGGGCAAACTTTTGTAATCGTTACACATAATACCAAACTGGCAGCTATGGCAGACCGTACTCTGGAAATGAACGATGGGAAAATTGTATTTGAAAATAAAAAATAAAAATTCAATATATTTTCAAGTTATACTTATTTAAAATGACGTATTTTAAAGCTAATCACTCTCTATATCATTACTCATTTTAAAAAATATTTACATCCCATAAAAAACGAAAACGCTATTACTTATCCCTGGATGCATTTAGTTTTTCATAAATAGCTTCATAAAATGGTAAAATTTCTTCAATAGCAAACTTTTGAGAATGTTTCCAAGCATTGTTTTTAAAAGAATTTAAACGTTCTTTATCTTCCAATATATATATAGCATTTTTGGCCATATCATCCACATCTCCAACATCACTCAAATAACCAGTAATTCCATGAACATTAACTTCAGGAAGGCCTCCTGCGTTACTTGAAATCACAGGGCTTTTGGCCGCCATTGCTTCCAACGCTGCCAACCCAAAAC
>Ga0105356_10001746_pt1 | contig 21704 bp, 15 predicted proteins | sample GOMGulsemesocosm_3_FD_83502 | JGI IMG/M metagenome (GOLD analysis project Ga0105356, IMG submission 83502) | Methane-oxidizing microbial communities from mesocosms in the Gulf of Mexico - GOM9D Gulf of Mexico | ecosystem: Environmental > Aquatic > Marine > Cold seeps | place: Gulf of Mexico... | reverse complement strand
TTTGCCATATGATAATCAGTACCCCAAGTTCCCGCATATCCAATATCATTATCCATATCTGTTACATAATATTTAACTAAAAAACCAACATTATCTGCTCCAAGAACATTATTTTCTAAATATTTAAAACCTACTTCTTTATTAGAACCTGTCTCAGAAGCTAAATTTCTACTTGCAACAACATTTCCACTGGTTCTATATGAAGCAAAAACTTCTTGCATCGGAACACCTTTAAAAAGTGTAGTATAACTTCCTAACAAAGAAAGGTTATCTGTTAATCCATATTCAGTGGCGAGTGAGTACGTGAATTCATTTTCATTATAATTACCAGCTATTCCATCTAATTTATAGTTTGTAAATCTAATTCCTGGTGTTAATAGAAGTCCATTATCAAAGTCAATTGTATCTTCTATATAAAGTGCTAAAGTTTTTGATTCTTCATCTTTACCATATGCCGATCCATCTGCGGTAACTTCACTTGTTTGATTGTCATACTCTAAACCATATGTTAAAGTATTAAGTATTTTTCCTGCTTCAATATTTGATTGACCTCTTGATGTAATCCCTTTATTTTTAACAACTGCATTTAAAACATTTCCTCTATTATTATCTCCATCTTCTACTCGTGTTAAGTCCATAGTATTTGTATATACTGATGTATTTAAAAGTAAATTTTCTCCGTCATCAAAAGAATGTTTTATTGTATATGTATCTCTTATATATTTTGAAGGATGTATATAATCAGCATATCCTCTAGCATTAGCTATTGCTATATTAGCAGCTGTACTAAGATTTGGTCTAGGTAAATAATCTCCTTCATTTGTCATTTTATCATATGAAAAAGATATTCTTTGTGTATCACTTATATCAACACCATATTTTACTATTATGTCATCAATTTCTCCATCTCTTCCTATTTCTGTTGTGCCATTTCCTGTTTTCCAATCTTTATTGTTAATATAACTATAGTATGCAAAAAAGTCTGAGTTTTCTGTCACTTTTCCATATAGTGCCAAAGAGCCACCAATACTTTTATTACTGTTATAATTTGTAGAAATTATTCCTCCAAAACGCTCACCATTTTCAAGTAAATCTTTCCCATTTTTTGTTTCAAATTCAATAGAACCTCCCAGCTCACCATGAACAATTGAATTAGCACCGACTTCGATATTTACTTTTTTTAAAATATCTGGATTTATGTTTAAAGTACTCATATGATGAAACATATCAGCATTTGGTTGTTTTGCTCCATCAATTCTGATATCAATATCTTGATCAGGAATACCTCTTAAATAAATCTTATTATTCATTGAGTGGCTTCCTCCTACATCCACACCTGGTAAATCTCTAAATAAATCACTTAGATGATCTGCTTGTTTTGTTTCCATTGCAGAACCATCTATACTTAATGATGAACTATCAATTTCAGTTTCCCATACATTTACTTGTTCTATTTGTGTATTTTCTGCAAATCCATTTGATGTAATAAGCATTGCTGCAACTGTTGAACTTAATAATATCTTTTTTGTCAATTTTAATCCTTTTTTGTGTACTATTCATTTTTAATTATATAGTAATGATATTGAGTATCATAACCAACAATAATTACATTGAAATGATAAAAAAGGAATTTTATGTCAAAATTGGAAAATTTTTTGGATTTAACTAAAAGAATTTTAATAGTAGAAGATGAATCAATACTCGCAATTGGAATGGAATACTCGTTAGTAGATTTTGGGTTTGAAGTATCAGGAATTGCAAGTTCATATGAATCTGCACTATTACATGTAAAAGAAAATCTGCCAGATTTAGTTATGATGGATATAAAACTAAAAGGTAAAAAAACAGGTATAGATGCTGCTAAAGTCATTTGGAAAGAATATAAAATACCAGTTATATTTTTAACATCATATAGTAGTGAAAAAATGATCAATGATGCAATATTAAGTGAACCATATGGATATTTATTAAAACCGTATAGGGACAAAGAATTAAAAGCAACGATTGAAACTGCTTTGTATAAACATAATTACTTTTTTAAAAATAAAGAAACGATAGTATCAAGTGATACTTTAGAATTTAAAGATAATATCAGTTTTAATAAATCAAAAGGAATACTACAAAAGAATAATCAAAATATCATTTTGACTAAAAATGAAATCAAATTTCTTGAAATATTATGTGAACATATAAATGAGAGTGTAAGTTTTGAAAAGATTAGTGATTATATTTGGAGAGAGCCATTTTTTGATATGGGAAAATTAAGAGCATTAGTATATAGACTGAAAAAAAAGCTTGGAATAGATTTAATAGAAAATGTTTATGAATATGGTTATGTTTTAAAAGAATATGAAATATAAATCATTAAATGTAAAAATAGCTTTAATATTTGTAGCTCTAGGCTTTTTTTTATTAATTGTACTTTTTGTATTAATTGTTCCTAAAATGGAAAAAGAAAAAACTGAACATACGAAACAACAAATAGACAATATAATTATGTTAACTACTCAACAACTAAAACTTACGACAAAATTTATACATGTTTATGGCGAAAATAGAAGAGACTCTATAAAATCTTTATTAGAAAATAAAATGGAAAATATTCAGCATAGACTTTTAAATATAGAAGACAAAAATAAATATACTTATATTAACGATGTTTCAAAACAGTTAAAATGTGATTTATCAATTTTAGATAAAAATAAAGAAATTGTATTTTCAACAAGTAATAATCGTTTTAATACAAAATACATTACAGAGCAAAAATGGCATATTGTGAAAAGTGATAAACAAACAGTATGTCCTACTAGTGCAGCGCAAATTATTTATTCTTTAAAATCAAATATAAAAGATGAATCTTTAGTTCTTGCATGTAATCCACGAAATTTTGAAGATCCAATGAATTTTGAATTTAATTTAAAAAAAGATGTTCAAGATAGTTTTGCTCTTACAAATGATATACATAAAGGAAAGATATATCTTATGTGGCTTGATGAGAAAAAACTCAAAGGTAGTAAACAACCTCTTTATAATACTAATGATGATAGATATTACAATAATAAGTATTGTGTTAGTCGAATATCAAATATGGATTTTCCTAAAACGGGGTTACTTACGGGAACTGAAATTATAGAAGCTATAGATAAAGACCCTATACGTCATTTTCTTGATAAAGATAAGGAGAAAGGGAAGTTTATATATCCAGCATTAACATGGGTACGCTCTTTAAATCATAGTGAGAATAATGTAAAACTTTTATTTATAACTACAGTATTGGAAGAGGATTATCATAATAAAATAGATTCATCTTTTTGGAAAATACTTCCAGCTTCTTTAATCGCTTTATTTACGGCTATATTAGTAGGATTATTAGTATTTAGAAAAATATTTAATACAATAACTATTTTAGGAGATACCGCTCGAAAAGTAAATGAAGGTAATATTAATATTCGTTCAAATATAAGAGGTAAAGATGATATTGGTGTATTAGGTACAACATTTGATAGTATGCTTGATACTATAGAAAAAAATATTCACGATTTAGATAAAACAGTAGAAACAAGAACATATGAGCTTCAATCATCTCTAGATGAAAAAGAAATTCTTTTACGAGAAATACACCATAGAGTTAAAAATAACCTTGCCATGACTATTGAGCTTATAAAAATACAAAAGATTAAACTAAAAGATAATATAACTAAGACGGCTTTAGGTGATATACAAGAACGCATATATGTTATGGAACTTTTACATAGAAAACTATATGAATCAAAAAACTTAAGTTCTATTGATATAAGGAAGTATATAAAAGACTTAGTAGTAGATATATCCAATGGCTATGATGAAGATAATAATATTCAAATAGATATAGATATAGAAGAGTCATATTTTATGGATATAGAGTATGCTCTTCCTTGTGGTCTAATTATCAATGAGTGTTTAACAAACTCCTTAAAACATGCTTTTGATTTAAAACATGGAAAAATAAGTATTTCATTGATTAAAGAAGAAGAGTATTTTATTTTAAAGATAAAAGATAATGGGAAAGGGATAGATAAAAAGATTAATATAAAAACTACAAAAACACTAGGTTTACGACTTATTTCAAGTATTGTAAGAGGGCAACTTTTAGGTACGATTGAGTATTTAAGTGATAATGGAGCTTCTTTTATTATACGATTTAAGCCATAAAACAGATTAAGAATTATTAAAATTTATAGTCAGTTGTATTATTTATAAGTATTAATTATTAGGAAAGTATTAACCAATGAAGAATATAAATGTATTCTTAATTAAAAGACATTATTAAGACTTAATTTATATACAAAGGTATACAATTAATTAAGGAAGATTAAATGAATATTCTTATAAAAATTATCTCATCCTTTTTTCTATTGACAATACTAGCAAGTAATATTTCTGCAAATGATTCTATCAAAGTACTAATTTTAAACTCATGGAGTCCAGATCATAATTGGGTCAAAGGTGAAGTAAAAGGTATAAAAGATGCTTTACAAAGAAGACATCAGAAAATAGAATTTACAACTGAATATATTGATTATCCACGAATACAAGGAGTGAATAAAGAAAAATATATTCAATCCTATCATCAGTTTTTTAATAATAAATATAAAAACCAAAAAGTAAATTTTGATATCATATTTGTAACAGATGATCCTGCCCTTACTTACATGCTTAAATATCATGATAAATACTTTCCTGATACTCCTGTAGTTTTTTGTGGAATAAATAATTATAGTTTAAAAAATAAATTAGAAAAAAAAGATTTATTTTTAGGAATTTTAGAGAATGTAGATTATCTTGGAACGTTTAGTATTGCAAAAAAACTTCATCCTCAAGCAAAAAAGTTTTATATTTTAGGTGATCAGACTAATACGAGTCAGAGTCAAATTAAAGAAATTAAAAAAATCTCATCTATATTTTCTGTAGAATTTGAATATCTTGATAATTTATCTTTTAAACAGCTTTCTGAAAAATTAAACACTTTAACCCGTAATGATATAGTATTTCTTGCAGCATTTTATAGTGATTCTGAAGGAAAACAAATAACTCCACAAGAATCAATAGACTTTATAAAGAGAAATACAAAAGCCCCTATTTATAGTTTTTGGAAGTGGATGATGGAAAAAGGGGGTATTCTTGGAGGAAAAGTTTTAAGTTCATATGACCATGGTAAAGAAGCAGTTGAAAAATTTTATATGATTGATAAGAAAGAAAAATTTTTAGTTAAAGGGGGTTCAAACCCATATATATTTGATTACAATCAGTTAAAAAGATTTGATATTGATATCAAAAAACTTCCTGTTAATACACAAGTAATAAATAAACCTTTCTCTTTTTATGAAACATATAAACTTTTGGTAAATGGAACAATATTTTTTATTGTACTATTACTAATATTATTAAGTATGCTTCTTTTAAACATTAAAAAAAGAAAAATTACAGAATTAAACTTAAAAAATTCAAGAAAAGAACTTGAAATATTAAATAAAGAACTTGATAATAAAATTGCTGATAGAACTGAAGAGCTTGAACATTCAAATGATGAACTAGAGCAGACAATCACAAATCTCAAATTAACCCAAAATAAACTTGTAGAATCTGAAAAAATGTCAAGTTTGGGTGTATTAGTTGCAGGTGTTGCTCATGAAATAAACACTCCTATTGGAATTGGACTGACAGGAGCTACTCACTTTTTATCGATTACTAATAAAATTAAAAAAGACTATGAAGAAGAGCGTATGTCTCAAAAAGAATTTGAAAATTATATTGATACTTCAAAAGAGATTGCTATTTTAATCAATACTAATCTTTCTAGAACAGCACAATTAGTCACTAATTTTAAAAAAATTTCTTTCGATCAATCAAGTGAAGAAAAAAGAAAGATTAATTTGAGAAAATATTTGGATGATATTTTATTAAGTATGAATAGTATCACTAAAAAGACAAATATAGTAATTGAGAATAAATGTCCAAATGAAATCAATATCAATACATATCCAGGTGCAATTTCCCAAATCATTACAAACTTAATTATTAACTCCATAAAACATGCCTTTAAAGAGAATGAAAAAGGTAATATAATTATCAATGTTACTATGAAAGATGATAGAATTGAACTAGTTTATGAAGATACTGGACGAGGAATAGATAAAGATACCTTGCCTAAGATTTTTGATCCATTTTTTACTACGAATAGAGTAGGTGGTGGTACTGGACTTGGATTAAATATACTCTATAACATTATTTCTAATACTCTATCAGGTACAGTTAAATGTAGTAGTGAAAAAGGTCATGGGATTAAATTTACAATAGTATTTCAAGAAAGTAAGGATATCGAAAAAGACAAAGTTTAAATTTTTACTTTGTATTTTATTTATCTCTTGAATTGTAGTACTTGTATCTTCGATAATATATTTAAAGTATTGGTTAAAAAATATACTTACTAAAAGATAAATAGGAATATTAATTGTGTATAATTACAATATAGGTAGATCAAATAAATTATAAAAGTTGGACAAATTGAAAACAGATAATCTAATTCATAAACTATTTATACCTTTTTTCCTTATTCTAATCACTGTAGGTTTTATTTCAATCTCAGGATTATATTATTCTCATCAAAGTCATATATTTCATATTGCTTTAGATAATTTTGAAAAAATTTCTAGCAGATTTGATAAAAAATTTGAAAATGATATTAATTCATATGCAACATTAATTAAGTTACTTAGTAAAGATAAAGAAGCCATAAAAATTTTTAAAACAGATAACAGAGAAGCCTTATATCAATATTATAAAGAAACTTATCAATCATTAAATAAAACACATAATATAAGTCATTTTTATTTTCATAAAAAAAATAAAATCAACTTTTTACGTATACACAATCCCAAAAAACATTCAGACTTAATTAATCGTTCTACTCTAAATCAATCAATAAAAACATCCGGTTTAGGGAAAGGAATTGAATTTGGAATTTTTCATAACCTTACCCTTAGAGTTGTTTATCCTTGGTTTGTAAATAATGAAATTATAGGATACATTGAATTAGGTAAAGAAATAGATTACTTTATACCAGAATTAGCAAAAATTGAAAACAGTGAAGTTATTTTTACCATTACTAAAGATCTAATTTCAAAAGAAAACTATGAAAATTGGTTAAAACACTCCAAGACAAATATACATTTTGAAGAGCTAAAAAACTACTATATTATTGATTCTTCAATTGGAAATATTAATTTAGAATTGAAAAAAATATTAAATAGTGATAAGAATATTCATAATAAATACATTGATTATGGTAATAGTATTTTCCATGTTCACAGTACTGCATTTAATGACATTTCAGGAGAAGAGATAGGGAAGTTATATATCTTTAGTGATTTAACAGAAGAATACTCTTTTTTATTTACATTACTCTACCAACTATGCATTTTAATCTTTGTCTTATTTTTAATTTCTGCCGTTATATACTATCGAATTATTAGAAAATCAAGTCTGCTGATTGATAAAAGACATAATCATATGGTTGATTTATCCAATACAGATGCTTTAACCCAATTATATAATAAAAGATTCTATGATAATAATATCCCTCTTTTGATACAAAAAGCAATAAAAGATAAAAAACATGTATCTTTTTTGATTATAGATATTGACTTCTTTAAAAACTACAATGATTATTACGGGCACAAAAAAGGTGATTTCGTAATTCAAAAAGTTGCTAATGAAATTAGAAAATCTTTTCAGAGAAAAGAAGACTATTGTTTTAGAATTGGAGGAGAAGAGTTTGCCGTTTTTATAGAATTAGATGATGATTCAATTGGGTTAAAGAGGGCAAACGTTATGAAAGAAAATATTCAAAAACTACAAATTGAACATTTGAAAAATCAACCTTGTAATGTTATAACAGTTTCTGTTGGATTACATACAATGCTGGCTTCTGAAATTGAAAACTATGATTTTTTATTTAATCAAGCTGACAAAGCTCTATATTTATCAAAAAACAGTGGTAGAAATCAAGTTTCTGAAATATAGTTTTTATCTGTCATTACTTTTAGAATATTAATTTTTTTAGATATCAAATAATTATTTAAAGTTTAAGTTATTATGAATGTAATAAATATAATAAAATAGTGTAATTTATTATATTTAGAAGTTAAACTATTTTTTGTCCTAATAATTATAGGTGGTGGTACTGGACTTGGATTAAATATACTCTATAACATTATTTCTAATACTCTATCAGGTACAGTTAAATGTAGTAGTGAAAAAGGTCATGGGATTAAATTTACAATATTATTTCAAGAAAGTATGGATATCTGAAAAGACAAAGTTTAGATTTCCTCTTTGAAATGTATCAATACTTACTAGATAAAGGATTTTTAATAGACTTTATTTCCTTTAGTCTTAAATAACCTATATTTTGATCTATTGAAATAGTTTAATTAAAAATTTGTCCATTCATCATCTCTTTGTATTTTGTTCATCTCTGGAATTGTAGTACTTGTATTTTTAGAGTTTTTTATTTTGACTTTTGCTTTTACACTATTTTTTCCAAGAAACTCTTTTTTATTTGCATTTGATACTATGAGTTTTGCTATAGTATCTGTTTCTACTGCTACGTCATGTGTTTGGCTTGCTATTACTGCATTTTCTTGTGTTTGTTGATCTAAGGAAGCTACAGCATCATTAATTTGTTCTATTCCAGATAGTTGTTCTTTACTTGCATTTTCTACGTCTTTTATGAGTTCAATAGTTTTTGTAATATTTTCATTTAATCCACTATATCCTTCAATCATTTGATCTGCTATTTGTTTACCTGTATTAGCTTTTTGAGTTGCATTGGATACTAAAGTTTTTATCTCATTTGCTGCTTCTGCACTTCTGCTAGCTAAATTTCTCACCTCTTGTGCAACTACAGCAAAACCTTTTCCTGCTTCTCCTGCAGTTGCTGCTTCAACAGCAGCATTAAGAGAAAGAATATTTGTTTGAAATGCAATTTGATCAATTACTGTTATTGAATCATTTATTGCATTAACTTCCATATCTATATCGTTCATAGCTATTGTTGTTTGGCTTGCTAAGTTTTGTCCTTGATTTGCAGAAGTTGTTAATGATGATGTAAATCCTGACATTTTAACGACATTTTGGGTATTTGATGAAATATTACTTGTCATCTCTTCTAATGCTGCTGCTGTTTGTTCTAAAGCAGCAGCAGCTTCATATGAGTTCTTATTTAAAGCATCTACATTATCCAATAATACATTACTACTATTATCTAAAGTTAATCCATTTGATTTATTTTCTACAAGTATTGTAGTAATTGCATCACCAAGAGTATTTACTCCATTTGCTAATGATAGTAAATGTTCTTTAATACCATCAGTTTTTACTTTATTCATATAATTGCTATTTGAATATTGTTCTAGTACTGTTAAAACAGAATCTATATTTGACTCCATATTCCCACCCATTTGATTTAACAATTTAGTTAACTCTTGTAGTGCAGGATTATTTGTTTTTGTATTTACTCTTTGACATAAATCGCCTTGTTCAAATTCACCTAATACTGTAATAGTGTCGTTGATAACTTTTCTATCTTCTTCAATCCCTACTTTTGTTTTTGCTATATTTTCATTTATTACTTTAGACATTACTCCAAATTCATCTTTATTTTTATCATTTAACAATTCAACATCTAATTGTTCTCTATTTAGGTATTTGAAAAATCCAAGTAACCCTGATTGAAATCTATTTATATTTTCTTTTATATTTTTTATTAGTATTGAACCTATAATAATTGAGAGTATCAAAACTATTAAAGATATTATTTCAATGGTTCTTAATGCAATATTCTCATCTTTTTCAGCTTGAATAGTTGATTCTTCTAGTAAATTTTCAATCTGATGTGTTAGTTCTATAGCATGTTTATCCATAGTTTCTAACTCTTCATGTAAAAGTTCTTTATCACGTTCTATATTTTCGATTGTGCCATTCTCTAAATCATTTTCAAATTCTTTTAAAGTATGAGCAAATTTGTATTGCTCTTTCTCTAATATTTTACATGAGTCAAAGAATAATTGATATTTTTCTTTTATATTTACTTTATAAGCATGTTCAATAGCTTTATTAGCTAGATCTTCACACTCTTTTATTTTTTTTTCTGTTTCTTTTTCTAATAGATCAATTTTGTGTTCAATATCCGTAAATTTTTTACTATGAATATCTTTAGATGCTATTATAAGTTCATAAGTTAGTATCTCTTCTTGTAAAATATCTTTTTCTAGTTCCGTGATAACTCTACTTAACGGTATTTGATATTCTGCTATTTCTTTTAATTCTGCACCGACTTTATTGAATCCAATATAAGAAGAACCTGATATAACTAACATACCTAAGATTATAAAAGACATTGCACCTATGATTTTGCTTATTAATTTTTGATTGTTGAACATATATTAACCTTTTAATTTGAGAAATTATATGGTAAAAGTGTAAATGATAAGTAAATAAAAAGTAAATGTTTAAATTTATAGATAGTCTGAAATTTATAAACTATTTGACCGTAATAAACCAACTTCTGTTAACTTTCAGTTTAATCTTTTTTGCTGTATTTGTTTATAATTTTTAGGAACTTTAATGAAAATATTATCCATAATACTTTTTTTTTGTAATCTTCTTTTTGGATCAAATTCTGTATTTCAAATAAGTCTCTCAACTGATGAACAAGAATGGTTAAAAAGAAATCATATAGTAACTATAGGTGTTGGTAATAGACCACCATTTCAGATGATGAAATATGGTGAATTTGAAGGGATATCCATAGAGTATATAAAAACTATATTTAAAAAATACAACATTAAATATGATTTTTTTTCATCTCGTATAATATCTTGGAAAGAAGCCTCATCATCAATTAGAGATAAAACTGGTGTTGATCTTATATTAACAGTAACCAAAACCACTCGAAGAGCAAATAATATGTTGTTTACAGATAACTATATCTCTTCTCCTTTAGTCATATTCACACAAGATGACTATGGGTTTATATCTAAAATTGAAGACTTATATGGGAAAACTGTATCTGTACAAAATGGTTATTCCATGCAAAAATTACTTGAATCAGAATACCCAAAAATCAAACTTAACATAGTTAATGGTTCTAATGCTACTGAAGATCATTAAAGTTAGTTGCAGTTGGAAAAGTAGATGCATTTATAGGAAATCTTACTATAGGAAGCTTTATTTCAAAACGTTCTCATTTGGATAATATCAAAGTTGCATCACCTACAAAACTTGGAAATCATGACAACGCAATGGCAATAAGAGATGATTGGGCACCTTTGGTATCTATAATTAATAAAGAGCTGAAACAAATTAATAGTTCTACTAAGAAAGATGAGATTTTCAATAAGTATTTATCTATAAAATATGAACATGGCATAAGTTTGAAAGATGTTTTTAAATGGATAGGTATAGTGATATTGATATTTAGCTTTATTATTATAGTAATAGTATCCTCTAATAGAAATCTTACTCAAGAGATAGAAAGAAGAAAAAAATTAGAATTGGAGGCAAATGAGTATATATTAACAATTGAAAAATTAACAATTACTGATCCTCTTACAAACCTTTATAACAAATATATTTGAATAAGGTACTTTTTATTTACTCCCATTTACTTTTTGTTAAAACTACATTTAAATAGATAATGTAAAATAATATAAATATAGAAATAAAAGGATTATTTATGGTAGGAAGTATATCGTCAAGTTCAATGGTAATGCCGCAACAAGTGACACAAGGTTCAAATTCTAGTAGTAGTTTAACTACAGCTCAATTAGAAACAATTTCATCTACACTAGAACAATTTGATAGTAGTAATCTTAGTAGCGAGGATGCATCTAGTATTGTTAAAGCTTTTGATGAAGCAGGAATTCAGCCATCTAAAGAATTAGCAAGTGCTATGGAAGCTGAAGGTTTTGATGCAAAATCAGTTGGAGATGCAGCTGGTGTTGGTGGACCAAAAGGTGGAGGGGGAATGCCTCCTCCACCTCCAAGTGGTGAAGAAGAAAGTAGTATGGCAAATTTACTAGATACTCTTTTAAGTTTAGAAGAAGAGGATGATACTTCTGATAATTCATCATTTAATAATATTATGGAATATACAAGTAGAATTTTAAACCTTAATGATTCAAGTAAAACAGAAGTTATGGATATGTTAGAAAAGTTTTCATCAAATGAAGAAGAATATACTGCTGATGAAGTAAGTAATATTTTAAAAAACTCATTAAGTTCAATTTTAAGTGATTCTGACAACTATAATAATGTATCTTTTTATGCTTAATTTAGTATTTTTTAGGATAAAATAGTATTATGATAAATATATTAATGATAGAGGATGACCCTGAATTTTCAGAATTATTAGGTGAGTATTTAGAAAAATATAATATTAAAATAAAAAATTATGAAGACCCTTATTTGGGTCTTAGTGCTGGTATTAATAATTTTGATATTTTAATCCTTGATCTTACTTTACCGGGAATGGATGGACTTGATGTATGTAAAAAGATATCAGAAAACTATGATATACCTATAATTATATCAAGTGCTCGAAGTGATGTTACAGATAAAATAATGGGACTTCAAATTGGTGCAGATTATTATTTACCTAAACCATATGACCCAAAAGAGATGTATGCGGTGATTCAAAGTTTATTGAGACGTTCACGGAAAATAAATAAAGAGGTAGATGACAGTATTTTTAAACATGAAAAAGCAAAAATGTCAATTATTTTTGATACTAGGATTTTAGATCTTACAAATGCTGAGTATGAAGTATTGGCTTGTTTAGTTGATAATAAAAATGGTATAGTATCAAGGGAACAGATTGTAAATAATTGTGATAGTCTTACTGATAGTTACAGTAAGAGTTTAGATGTAATTATTGGTAGATTACGATCTAAATTGGGTGAAGATTCAAAAAAAACTAAATATCTTCATTCTGTTAGAGGATTGGGGTATAGACTATCACATTAAAAGTAAAGACATCTCTAATAACTAAAATAACAATTGTATTTATATTTACATTTATATTACTAATTGTTTCATTTTTTACATTTAATAACATGGATACAAAACGATCTCATCAAAAAGTAGTTAAGTATTATGAACAAATTACAAATGACATGAGAATTAATAAACTAAATCATTCTGAAGTTATAGAATATGTAAACAAATTTAATTTTTCGCTAACAACAAACCCACATGATATTTTACATAATATAGAAAAACCTATTCTTAGAAAAAAAGGATTTGAATTAATTATTTTTGAAGAAAAATATTATTTACATATAATTACTCCTGCTTTTAGAGTCTTATTACAGGATAATACAAATCAAATAGAGAAAAGGTATCTTACTAGTATTGTTTTTTGTCTCATTTTCTTATTATTTGTATTTATATATGTATTAATTTTAAAAAATATAAAAAATACAAATCTTCTTTTAAATTCAAGGCAATTATTTTTACGTACGGTTATGCATGAACTTAAAACACCCATAGCAAAAGGAAGAATTGTAAGTGAATTATTAGATAATAAAAAACAAAAAAAGAGAATGATTACAATCTTTGAAAAACTAGAATTTTTGATAAATGATTTTGCAAAAGTTGAAGAAATAGTATCTAAACAATATCATTTAAATAAAAGTAATTATTCAATAGACACTATCTTAAAATACTCAATAGATATGTTAATGTTAGACTCAGTAAAAGATAATATTACACTAGAATGTGATAGTAGTGAAAAAATTTCTGTTGATTTAGAGCTTTTTTCTATGGCAATTAAAAATCTTTTAGATAATGCACTTAAATATTCATCAAATAAGAAAGTACAGGTAGAATATAAGCATAATCAACTCAAAATAATTTCAAATGGAGATAAACTTACTAAACCTTTGTCTGATTATTATAAACCTTTTCATAATGATACTAAATCAAAAAATCATGGTATGGGTTTAGGACTTTATATCGTTCACTCAATATTAACTATGCATAATAAAAAACTTATATATAATTATCAACAAAATAAGAATATATTTTCTATTAATTTATAGAAAAACTATAAATATAATACCTAGTCTAAAAGTTAGGTATTTCTACTGGTTCACTGAAGTAATATCCTTGAGAATAATGTACCCCTAACTCTTGTAATATCTCTACAATTTCTTGTTTATGTACATACTCAGCAATTACTTCATAATTAAATAGTTTTGCCATATGAGTGATCCCTTCAACGATTAAACGACTATTTTTATGTGTGTCAATATTTTTAATAAACATACCATCTAGTTTTATAATATCAACTTTTAAATCAAGCATTCTACTAAAACTTGCATTTTCACTTCCAAAATCATCAAGAGCTATTTTATATCCATCTGCTTTTAATTTTAAAAGTTCATTAACTACTGTATCACTTCCAAAAACACTTATCTCTTCTAATACTTCAAGAGTTATTTGAGATCTTTTAAGATTGTATTTATTAGACATCTCTTTAAGCATATCAACTAAATAACCTTCTGTTAAATCATCTTTAGTGATATTTATACTTAAATGCATCGATGTGTTTGCAAACATCTTACAAGATTTTTCAATGATAGTTTTTGTTACTTGAGTGATTATTCCAAGTTGTTTTGCTGCATCTATAAAAAAGAATGGAGAGATGATTTTATCCCCATCTTTGATTCGTGCTAAACATTCATATTTAACTATTTTAGCTGTTTGTGTATCAACTATTGGTTGAAAGAATGGTACTAGAGTATCGTTTTTAATACTATTTTGTAAAAAATCTAGCCAGTACAGATTCTTTGTTTGTTGCTTTATTACCTCTAACCCTTCGCATTCATAAAAATAATAGTTTTTATTTTTATTTAAAGCTTCTTGTTGTGCTATTCTTAGATGCTGAATAAGTTTTTTTTCTTTTCCAAAAGCTACAGAGACAACAGTGTTTAAATAAATAGGTGTATCCTGAATATTAAATGTGTGTTGTTTTAGATTATCAACAATTTTTAAGCAATATTCTTCAGTTTTTTCTATATTATTTGTGTCAAATAAGCATATGAAATCAGAATATGTAATATGATATAAAGTGATTTTACAATCAATAATTTTGTTTATATGCCTAACAAAATCTTCTAGCAGTTTTTCTACACTTTGTAGTCCAAAAGCTATCTCATACTGTTGTATTTTTTTTATATGAAACATAGTACCAATATTATTATTTGATTTCATAAGATCAAGATATAGTTGTGCTGTATTGAATGTTCCTGTTGAGTGATCTATAAACATACTTTGTTTTAACTCTTTATTTTTCACTTCTACTTCGTGTATAAGGTTTTTATTTAATTTATTAAGATTTAAATGAGTGGAAACTCTAGCAATTAATTCTTCTGGATAAAAAGGTTTAGTAATATAATCAACACCTCCATTCTTAAAAGCTTTTAATACACTATCTTTATCATGAAGAGCCGTAACATAAATGACAGGTATATTTGTATTCATTTGTTTAACTGTTTCAAATCCATCAATTTTAGGCATTGTGATATCCATTAAAATTAAATCAATTAATTGTTCTTTTATTATGTTAATTGCTTTAAAACCATTAGTAGCAAATACAATTGATATATCTAATGAATTTAATGTATCTGCAGCTAATTTTATATTACTAGGGTTATCATCTACTATTAATACCTTTTGTTTACTCATGATTTTTTCCTTTTTGTTCATATATAAATTTTACACCATTACTTACATTTTCAACTTTTAAAATACCATTGTATTTTTGTGCTATTTGACTAGATAAATATAATCCAATTCCAGAGCCATTTTTATTTTCTTTTGTTGTAACATTTACATTAAATATATCTTCAATTAAATCCTTTTTAATTCCACCTGCATTATCTATAATTTCAAATGAATTAATATCTTCCTTTGAGGTTATATTGATATCTATTTTTCTGTTATTAAAAGGAATATTATTATCATTAAAAGCATCCTTTGCATTGTTTAAAAGATTTAATATAAGATGTTTAAACTCATTTTCAACACCTATAATATAAAAGTTTTCTATTACATTTATATTAACAATAATTTTATTATTTAAAAACTCATCTTCAATAAGTATTAGAACTTTTTTAATAACATTTTTAATATCAAAATTTTTTGTTGCTTTGTTTGGTCTAAAGAATGTTCTAAATTCGTTTATAGTTGTTGTCATATGATCAATATTGATTGATATTTTTTCTTCAAATTTATCCATGTAAGATTTATCTATAATGCCATGCTCAAATGTATGAGATAATAAACCTACTCTTAATTTAATCAGTTGAATAGGTTGTTGCCATTGATGAGCAATAGCATCAATCATCTCACCCATAGATGCTAATCTTGATTGATGCATCAATATCTTTTCTTTTTCTTTATTTTTTTGTATTTGTACTTGTACTTCTGATTCAAGGTTTTTATTTAATTTAACAAGTCTTAGATGTGTAGTTACTCTTGCTATAAGTTCTTGAGGATAAAAAGGTTTTGTTATATAATCTACACCTCCATTTTCAAAAGCTTTTAGAATACTTTCTTTATCTTCAAGTGCAGTTACATAAATAATAGGAATTTTTGTATTCATTCTTTTAACTGTTTCAAATCCATCAATTCCAGGCATATTAATATCCATTAGTATAATATCAATTTGTTGATTACTTACTATTTCGATAGCTTTGTATCCATTTGTTGCAAATACTAGGGAAATATAATCTAATTCTTTGAGAACATCAGCAATAAACTTTATATTTATATTATTATCATCAACAATTAAAACCTTTTGTTTATTGTTCATCTAATACTTCTTTTAAAAGATTGGCAAATTTTTTAATTAAATTTTCAATAGCTGTTATATCAAAATTTTCAATAGCTATATTTACTGTATCTGTATATTTAATTAAACTTTTTTGATTATGAGTTATAGAAAACTCTTTTAAAATATTTGAAAACTCTAAAATATCTTCAAATGAGCAACCAGCTGCAGCTTTTTTCCAATAAGTTCTTATATTTATTTGAAACTCTTGTTTAAATATATCTACTGTATTTTCATCGATCCTAAGTATTTGAAAATTATCGGAAACTTCAATTTTTTTATCACTTGTTTTATAGGGTAAAAATCTTTTTAGTTCATTTATTAAATCATCAAAGTGAAGTGGTTTTGTAATGTAACCGCTAAAAAGTATTGCTAGGTTTTCAATACCTTTTGCTTTAATTGATGCTGTAAGTGCAATTATAGGTATTGATTTATATCGTAAATCTTTTTTAAGTATTTTTGTAGCTTCTAGTCCATCCATAATAGGCATTTTAATATCCATTAAAATTAAATTTGGTTTGAACTTTTTAACTATATCTATTGCTTCTTGACCATTAGAAGCTTCATATAAAGTTATATTTTGTTCCTTTAAAGACTCAATAATAAGCTTTCTATTTAATTGTATATCGTCAACCACAAGTATACTTGATGTTTCAAATTCAACTTCATAGTTTTCTTCATTTTTTAATACTACTTTTTTATGATTTACTATTTTTACATTATTTAAAATAATAGAAAATATTGAACCTTGATTTTCTTTACTTTCTAAATGAATATTGCCATTCATCATTTTTATGAGTTTTAAACAAATTGCAAGACCTAGTCCAGTACCTCCATATTGACGATTTTTTTGTCCATCCTGTTGTACAAAACTTTCAAAGATTTTCTTTTGTTGATTTTTAGGTATACCAATACCTGTATCTTTAATGTCAATTTGTAAATCAAAACTGTTATTCTGAATGTTTGAGGTATAAACACCAATCTCTATATAACCTTCATGAGTAAATTTAATTGCATTTCCTACTATATTTAACAGTATCTGTCGTAATCTTATCTCATCAAGAATAATCAACAAAGGTAGTTTAGAGTCAAAATTTAATGTAATATCAATATCTTTACTTTTTGCCTTTTGTTCAAATATTGCTTTTATATCATTAATTACAGGTACCAATGATATCTCTTCATTTTGAATTTCTAATTTTCCTGATTCTATTTTAGATATGTCTAAAATATCATTAATAATTCCAAGTAATGTATTGCCACCTGATGTTATAGCTTCTAGATAGCTTTTTTGTTTTGAATTAACTTTTGTTTTATTTAATAGTTCAGAAAATCCTATAATTGCATTTAGTGGTGTTCTAATTTCATGAGACATATTCGCTACAAATTCACTTTTAATTTTATTTGCATTTTCTGCTTCAGATTTAGCTACAGCTAATTCTTGATAATCATTCTGAAGTTTTTTTGTAAATTTATTAAACTCATCCACAACCTCTCCTAACTCATCATCACTACTTTTTTCTAATCTTTTAGAAAAGTCGGGATTACCATCTGCAATACTTCTTAAAGAATCTAACAATTCTTTTAAAGATTTTTTAGTTGAGAAGGACAAAAATACACTTAGAGCAATAATAAGAAATAGAGATAAAGTACCAATTATAATACCTAAATGAAGTATTCTATCACCATAGTCAGTTGTTTTTTTCATTGTATTTTGAAGTTTCTTGTTTTGTACTTTTTGAAATTGTTCTAAAATAGTTCTTGTACTTTTTAAATAACTAGTCATAGTTTGCGTTAATATAATTATTTTTTCATGTTCTTCACTTTCTTCTATCATTAAATTTGATAGTTTTATTGTTATATTAAAGTAGTTATAAAAAATATTTCTTATTTTACCTATACTATTTTTATCTATATCTAATTTTTCTAAATCATAAAAATTATTAACCATATTTTTTTTGTAACTTTTACTTTGCTCAAGCCAGGATTTTTCACCTGCAACAACTGCATCTTCTACTGAAGCAATTATATTATCTAATAAAATTAAATTTTCATTTGCAATATTCAATATGGGAAAATACTTTTGGTAGATTGAATCTATATTTTTTTTACTTTCTATTTGTTGAGTATGAATATTGACAATGTAAAGTCCAAATAATGTTATAGCCAATAGCGGTGCTATTAACATTTTGTGAAAAATTGAGAATTTAAAATTCATTATTTTATCTCCATGATTGTTTGAATACTGTTATCTAGATATTTTGAAGGTATATATGAGATTGCATTTTTATTGTTTGCAACATATTTAATAATCTCATTAATTGATTTTAATTTTTTAGGAGGTTGTCCTCTACCTGTGAATATCATTTTAGTCCAATATTTTCTGAGTTGATTTTCATTTTTATTACATATCTCACTATAAAATTTTGATCGAATCTCTTTATCATCTATTTCGACTAAAAATGACTTTTTCCCATTTGGTAGATTTCTTGTTTTTGATAAAAATATTTTTGATAGTTCTTTTTTTGATATAGTTTGTATATTTGAGTTTTTTGAAACAATTACTACTAAATTATTTGCATATAAATTAATACTCATTATGAACAATATAACAAATTTAAAATATAACATTTATTGTTCCTGTATAAGTATTAAACGATTCACGTTCCTCATCGTAATTACTGTAATACTTTATACCTTCTATCTCATGTTGGTAACTTATTTTAAAAGCTATGTGTGAAGTATAGTCATACCTAAAACCAATAGAATATTTTTCTATACTACGTACTTTGGTTTGAGTCTTTTGTATATGTTGTGTTGTAGTATTTTCTTTAAAATTAAATGTTTCTTTGGAATATAAGAAGTATGGTGTAAAATTAGTATAGTTATACTCTAATGATGTATAATAATTAAAATCTTCTGCAAAAACATTGGTAAGTGAAGTTTTTATAAAACCAGATTTTATAGTATAGTCATCTAAATATATTTCTGATTCTATTGCATACATATTAAAATCAACATTAGGATCTTGTACCATTTGACCCATTGAAGAAAGGGTAGTTGATGCTTGTAAATAACCAATATTTAATATAAATGTATCATGAGAGGTTTTTAGTGTTAGACCTACAAGGTTATCAACTTCTCCATTTAAAGCTGGTCCACCTCCCGTACTTAATTCATTTTGTGATTTACCAAAAGAAACTTGTGCTAAAAAGTCAAAGTCATCATAAGAAAAATTTTTGAGTATTTCACCACCTTCAAAGTCATCACATCCAAATACACCATAAAAACCTAATGGTGTCTCTGTCCAAGTATATGAATATCCTATATCTCCTGTTTCAGAAGATTTAAAAACAGGAAACTGAAAAGCTCCAACTCGCAATGTAATGTCTTCAATTAGATAATAATCTATATATAGCCATTTTAATTCAGTTTCATAATTATTTAGAGAATTAGAAGCTTGTTCTGATGAATTAAAACCCTCTTTAAAATGTACTTGTCCTGTAGCAGAAAGACGATCAGTTATCTGATATCTTCCTTGCAAACCACCTGAAAACTGTAATGAATCATTGTTCTTTTTTGTTTGTGCAGAATATGTACTTATATTTCCATATCCATCTAACCGGAATGAATCTGTTAACTGCTCAGCATTACTATATATGTTACTAATTAAAAAAAATAAAAAACTTTTAGTTATTATATTCAATTCTTATATCCTAAATTAATTTATTGAATAGTAACAACTTTTTGTAAATCAAAAGTAAATGAAAATAAATGGAATTTTAACAGGTTTTAAAATAATAATTATACGAAGAAGATGTCTTTTTTCTTATCATAAAAGTAATTTAAAATATTGTTTAAAATACTTTTTCCATCTATTTACACAATTCAAAAAAATTGTATAAATAAGTATAAAACTATATACAACTAAAGATATAGACGATTTAACTTTTTAATAGAAAAATAGATTCAAATATTCTATATGCATAAATTGGTTTACTATTTATTTACTATATGTTTACCTGAATTTGATAATATCCTCTTAAATAAAAGAAATATACTAGTGTATATAGTGTTGTAATAAAAATTAAGGAATTTTGAATGAAATTAGAAAAAAAAATAGGTACTGGATTAAAATTATTATTTATAATGTGTTTTATAATTATTATGGGAATAGGTAGTTATTTTACTTACTCTGCGCTAAACCAAGGAATGTTATTTCGTTATATTGAGAACTTCTCAATTCAAGGATTTAATAGTAATATCTTATTTGATTATTTCGTTTTATTGTTGACTAAAATATTAGTGGCATTTGTAATGTATTCTTTTATTATTGCTTTTATTTTCATTATAGCACTACCATTAATGATGCTATCTCTATTACCTTTTAAGAGTAAATATTTTAGATAAAGTATTAGGAGACTTTGCTAACATAACTTTAGCTCATTATACAAATCAATTAATTCAATGTTGAGAAATCATGGAAAAGTTTTATTTATATATAATAAAAGATTAACACTATTTTATTTAATTAAAGTTTAAACTGTAAATATATGAATTATAACAAAGTTTATTTCTCCATGTAACCCGTAATACAATCTACAGAGCAATTAATGATATAGCTAAAAAGAAGTAGTCAATTTGACTAATTCAAGATGTCTCAAAATTCAACTCTTTTTGGAATAGACTATTTTTTAGTAAAAACTACTGCAAAAGCAAGAGATGGGGGGGACGATACTGTTCATGATTTTTGGTTTATTTATTGTGG
>Ga0105356_10001743_pt1 | contig 21718 bp, 16 predicted proteins | sample GOMGulsemesocosm_3_FD_83502 | JGI IMG/M metagenome (GOLD analysis project Ga0105356, IMG submission 83502) | Methane-oxidizing microbial communities from mesocosms in the Gulf of Mexico - GOM9D Gulf of Mexico | ecosystem: Environmental > Aquatic > Marine > Cold seeps | place: Gulf of Mexico... | reverse complement strand
TATATGTACATTTGGCTTTTCAAAAACCGAGCCATACTTTTACAAAAATACATCTAAAAGCGTTGCAAACAAACATCTTTCACATACTTTTCGCCCTAAGTTTTACAGTGTTTATAAACACTGCAAGCTATGCTCAGGATATTCCCCCAACTAAAGTAAAAATAAAACCAACTAAAAAAATAGATTCTACGGTTACTAAAACTGATACTCTTGTTTTAAATAATGACCCCTTAAATCTAAAAGTTCAGGATACAATACAACAAGATAGTATTTTGCCAAAGCCAAGCCTTTTTAAAGATATTGTAACGTATAGCGCATCTGGTTATACTTCAATGAAAGCTAAGGAACAAAAAATCTATTTATATGATAATGCAAAGATTAATTATCAGGATATGGAAATTACAGCAGGGATCATTGTAATTGATTATTCCAAGAATGAGGTTCACGCTGGCCGATTAAAAGATACTTTAGGTAATTACAGCCAGGCTCCTGTATTTAAACAAGGGAGTGATATTGTAGAGCCCGATTCTATCCGTTTTAATTTCGATTCAAAAAAAGCTTTGATTTTTAATTCTAGGACTGAACAAAGTGGTGGATATATTATTGCTGATTTAACAAAAAAGGAAAACGACTCCGTTTATTTTATCAGTCGCGGAAAATTCACTACTTCTGAAAACAAAGAAAATCCAGAATATTATTTCTTAATGCGAAATGCTAAAGTTGTACCTGGAAAAAAAGTAGTTACTGGCTTAACCAATATGTTTATTGCTGGTGTACCAACCCCCATAGGGATGCCTTTTGCGTATTTTCCTTTAACTCAAAAACGAACATCAGGGGTGATTTTCCCATCCTTTGGAGAGCAAAATGATCGTGGCTATTTTTTACAAAATGGAGGTTATTATTTTGCTGTTAGCGATTATTTTGATTTGGCTATCCTTGGAGATTATTACACCAACGGTAGTTATGGTTTTCGTGTTGATAGTAATTATAAGGTGAGATATAAATTTAGTGGTCAACTTGGGTTTCGATATGAAAATTTAATTAGTAGTGAACGTGGTTTTCCTGATTATTCAAAAAGCACAATTTACAATTTACGTTGGTCACATAGAAAAGACCCAAAATCTAATCCAAATTCACAATTTTCTGCATCTGTTAATTTAGGTAGTAGTACCTATTATCAAAAATCAATTAATCAATTAAACCAATCAAATCACCTAAACAACACCTTATCTTCTTCTATTTCTTATTCAAAAACATTCCAGGGTGAACCTCAAGTGAATTTTAGTTTAACAGCTACGCATTCTCAAAACACCAATACTGAATCCATTAGTATGACCCTGCCAACTTTTCAAGGAAGTGTTGGAAGAATTTATCCGCTTGCTCCAAAAATAGGAAGCAAAAAAGGGATTATTCAAAATATAAATTTACAATATAGTGCACGAGCCGAGAATAGGATCCAAACGACGGACTCACTTTTCTTTAAAAAAGAAATGTTTGAAGAGGCCAAAGTTGGTATGCAACATAATATACCCTTAAGTACAAATTTTAAACTGTTTAAGTATTTTAGTATGAGTTCTAGTGCCAGTTTTAAAGAAACTTGGACCCTTAAAACCATAGAAAAGAATTACGATTTTGCTACAGATGATGTTATTATTACAGAGAATAATGGTTTTGACGCCTTTAGAACTTATAATTTTTCCACCAGCTTAGGGACTACAATTTATGGGATGTTTGATTTTGGTGAGGACAAAATGATTCAGAAGATAAGACATGTAATGCGACCTTCTATTAGCTATAATATTTCTCCTGCATTTGATAAATATTATGATACATATGAGATTATTGACGCAAACGGAACCACTATTGAAGAGGTAGAATATACGCGTTTCGAGCAATCTATTTTCGGAGCCCCTGGTAATAACTTCTCTAGTTCTATTGGAATTTCTGTTAATAATAATTTTGAGGCTAAAGTTAGAGATAGGGATAGTACGGCAACGGAACCAAAAAAAATCATGTTACTTAACAGCTTCAACTTTTCGACATCCTATAATGTTGCAGGAGATTCATTAAAATGGAGCCCTGTAAGAGTATCGGGGGGAACTCAAATTTTCAATAAAAAAATGAGTATTAATTTTGGAGCTACTCTTGACCCTTATGCTTTAGATAATAATAACAACAAAGTAGACCAATTTAATATAAGTAATGGTGGGAGCTTGTTTAGATTGACAAGTGCAAACGTTTCCATGAATTATTCATTATCGAGCAAAAGTTTTGAAGGGAATAATGATTTAGACGAATCTGCTAGAGAGGAATCCCGAAGAAGTGGTGGTCGTGATGATGACTTATTTGGAAGACCTGATGATTTTGCCGATAGAAGGCTTAACTCAGATAAAGGCAATGATGAAAAGAAAGATGAACCTAGTGATTTGTTTAGCTACAAACTACCATGGACATTGCGTTTTGCTTATGCTGTTAATTATAATAACACAAGACGTCAAAATGAAATCTCATCTCACTCCCTAATGTTTTCAGGAAATGTTGATATCTCACCACGATGGAGCATTAACGCATCTTCTGGTTACGATTTAAAAAATAAAGGAGTAACATATACCACATTAGGCTTTTCGCGAGATTTATTGAGCTGGAAAATGAACTTCTCTTGGGTTCCTTTTAGTTCAAATAGTTCCTGGAATTTCTTCATTGGTATTAGCTCTGGAATCCTTAGTGATATTAAATACGACAAACGTAGAAGACGAGATAAAGACCTTTAAACACATAGTTTTATTATGAAAAAAATTATAACAACAACAAAAGCACCAGCACCTATTGGACCTTATAATCAAGCCGTATTAAGCGGAAACACGCTTTATACATCAGGTCAAATTGCCTTTAACCCAGAAACTGGAATATTGGTTCTAGATGATATAACTACAGAGACAAAACAAGTTATGGAGAATATGAAGGCTGTTCTTGATGCCGCAGGAATGAGCTTTGAAAATGTCATTAAAACTTCAATTTTTATAAGCGACATGAATAATTTCACTCAAATAAATGAGATATATGGTAGTTATTTTGATGATGCTACTGCACCAGCACGTGAAACTGTTGAAGTCGCTCGTTTACCTAAAGATGTTAATGTTGAGATTAGCATGATTGCCATTAAGTAATCAAAACTATAAGTATACTGCTTTGCCTTTTTATTGAGTAAGAATAGATACTTGGCATTAAAAGCGCAATACATGAAAAACGAAGGTTATTAAAAATGACTTTCGTTTTTTTTGTTTTCAAATCTCACCTTTCTAACGCCATGATCTGTATCCCACTCTTTTATTGCTTTGAATTCAAATTTCTCATACAATGTAATTGCAGGTTTATTATCTACTCCTGTTTCAACAGTAAATAACTTTGAATTATAAGCAGAAAGCACATAGTTCATTAATTGTTGTGCCAATCCTTGACGGAAGTGTTTTGGATCAACAACTAAACTCTGAATATGAGTCGTGTTGGATTCATTCTTAATTTCAATAGCCGCTATAATTTCTGCGCATTTCCAAATGCCATAAAATTCATTTTTACTATTTAAAAAGTTATCTAAACTTCTTTTTAGTGGTGGAAAATTATGTGCTTTAAGTAATTTTGCCTCAATGGCATAAGAGACTTGGAAAACGGAACGTATTTTCTTTGATATTTCAATACTTGTATGATCAAGTTTTTCAATCATAATCCTTAAATAAATTATGTAAGGTGTTCAATAAAAATCATGAACACAACCTCTTTTTAAGCATTGTATTCAGTATGGTATGAAACCAAACCTTCAATTGGTCTACGAATGAAATTTCCAACAGAGAATCCCAACTCCTGAGCGACTTCTTTTATTTCATCTTGAGAGAAAAATGCAATCGAACCTGCAAAATGCACAGGAACAGTTTTTAATTCTTCTTTATACTGCATGATCATATTCTCCGCAAATAATTTAATGCCTTTCTTTATTAAGGTTTTAATATATTCGGAATCTTTATTTAAAAACATAAACTCTGCAAAGGTTGCCAAATACGCATTAGGATTTGGTTGTTTATACATGTTATATTTAATATAATCTTCTTCTAAATTATAACGGTCTGCCATGGCTATTTTAATATCCTCCGGCATATGGTTAAAATAATAATCTCTAATTAATTGGCGTCCATAATAATTACCCGCAGCATCATCCATTATGGAATACCCTAAAGATTTAACTTTTTGATGAATCTTTTCTCCATCATAATAACTACAGTTTGATCCCGTTCCAAGAATACAAACTACAGCAGCTTCTTTATCATCATTAATAGTGGCGAATACAGCAGCCATGGTATCTTCTCTAACTGAAATCTCAGCATTTACAAAAATTTGTTGTAACACAATTCTTAGTAAAGCATTAGGTTTATCGGTGCCACAACCTGCTCCATAAAAGAAAATTTGAGTTACTGCCTCTCGATTTTGCTTTAAGATTTTATTCTTTTTAATTATTTTCTTTAACTTCTTTTCAGATAAAATTGCAGGATTAAGACCTTTGGTCCTCATTTTTTCAAGCACTTGATTGCCGTTTGCATCAACTGCCATCCAATCACACTTTGTAGACCCACTATCAACTATTAAAATCATGTCGCAAAAATAAAAAAAGTCCGCAGAAAAACTAATCTGTAAATCTGCGGAATATGGTTATTATTATTTTAAATTGAATTTACGTATTCAGCTAAATCCACTAATTTTGTTGAGTATCCAAATTCATTATCATACCAAGACACTAATTTTACAAAATTGTCATTTAAAGCCATACTTGCATTTGCATCGAACGTACTTGTTAATGGTTCAGAAACAAAATCTTGAGACACTACACCTTCTTCGGTATATCCTAAAACTCCGTTTAATTCATTTTCTGAAGCATCTTTTAAAGCTGCTTTTATTTCCTCAAAAGTTGCACTCTTTTCTAAACGACAAGTTAAATCTACAACAGATACATCTACTGTAGGAACTCTAAATGCCATTCCTGTTAATTTCCCATTTAAATCAGGGATAACCTTTCCTACTGCTTTTGCAGCTCCTGTTGAAGCTGGAACAATATTGTTCAAAGATGCACGTCCTAATCTATAATCTTTTCTTGAAGGACCATCTACTGTAAACTGTGTAGCTGTCGCTGCATGTACAGTGGTCATTAATCCTTCGGCAATTCCAAATTTATCGTGTATTACTTTAGCTAATGGTGCTAAACAGTTTGTAGTACATGAAGCATTAGAAACGATTGTATTATCTGCAGTAATCTCTTTATGATTTACTCCCATTACAAACATTGGTGCATCTGCTGAAGGTGCAGAAATAGCTACCTTTTTAGCTCCTGCAGTAATATGTTTTTGAGCCCCTTCTAGTGTTGTGAAAATACCAGTACAATCTAATACAACATCTGCTCCAACGGCATCCCATTTTAAATCTTCGGGATTACGTTCTGCAGTAATTCTAATTTCATTACCATTTACAACTAAGTTTCCATTTTTGACTTCAATATCACCATCAAACTGACCGTGAACTGAATCATACTTTAATAAATATGCCAAATGCTCTACATCTAACAAATCATTAATTCCTACTACCTCAATGTTAGGTCTGTTTACGGCAACTCTAAAAGCTATTCTACCTATTCTTCCAAATCCGTTGATCCCAATTTTTACTTTCGACATTATAATTTAATTTGTGTTACGTTGTCATTATATCTGACACTCTTAATAATTCTAAATTTATTTTTGATTTTCCTTTTATTGCATTTTCTAATGGTGTTAACTCCATCAGGTTATTAAGCAATCCAACCATAGCACCGCTCTCGCCGTCTAATAAGCTTTCAACAGCTTTAACTCCCATTCTACTGGCCAACACACGATCAAAACATGATGGGCTCCCTCCTCGTTGCATATGTCCTAATACCGATACACGTACATCATAGTGTGACATATGTTCATCGACATAATCCTTTAATTCAAATACATTTTTACCAATTTTATCGCCTTCAGCGACAACAACGATACTTGAAGATTTACCAGAAATTCTACTTCGGTTAAGAGATTCTAATAGTCTATCTAATCCCAAATTTTCTTCAGGAATTAGAACTTCTTCTGCTCCCGCTCCTACCCCAACATTCAAGGCGATATGACCAACATCACGGCCCATAACTTCTATAAAAAACAATCGGTTATGGGAACTTGCTGTGTCACGGATTTTATCAATGGCTTCAACAACAGTATTCAGCGCAGTATCATATCCTATAGTGTGTGAGGTTCCGAAAATATCATTATCTATAGTACCTGGAATTCCCATAATTGGAAAATTGAACTCTTGGCTAAAAATTAAGGCTCCGGTAAACGTACCATCACCACCAATTACAATCAACCCTTCAACTCCAGCTTCTGTAAGTTTTTGATGTGCTTTTTTTCGACCTTCTTTTGTTCTAAAATCTTGAGACCTCGCAGATTTCAATACCGTTCCTCCCTTGTTTATAATGCCTTTTACATTACGTGCAGTTAACGATTTAAAATCGCCATCAATCATACCATCATATCCTCTGTACACACCTACACATTCAATATTATGATATGCACATGTTCGTGCTACAGATCTAATTGCCGCATTCATTCCTGGAGCATCTCCTCCAGAAGTTAATACTGCAATTTTTTTAATATTTTTTGACATTTTTTAGGCTTTGAAAGGTAAATCTAATAAACTTATCCTATTAAAATAGCATGTTCTACCATATTTTAGCCAAATAAAGAAACGAAAACGTTTTCGTTAATAAGTATTTTTGAAAAAATTATTTGTTGTTGGATTTCACACTGTTTACAGTGTCTTTTGCTTTGAAATTAATGAACTTAGGTTGTGAATATTTATCTATTTTCTCATCAAAATTATCCCTTGATTTAGGATCAATTTTTTTGGAAAACACCTTTTGGAAGAGCTCAGTTAAATTATCAAATTCAACATTATAGGATAAGCCTATACCTTGAGTGTATCCAATCTCTTCTCCAAAGTTTCTAATACTATTTTCGCGATTAAAGAATTTTAACGACAAGGTCCTATCTTCATTTAATTGCATTTCTATCTCAAAATCTCCAGCAATAACTGATTGATTAACTCCTCCAATAGGCACTCCTACCTTTCCATTAACAAGAATTTTATCGCTTAGCTTTGTTGACATAGTAACACCAACACGACTATCTGTTTCAAAATCAGGAGTATTTTGGCCAAGTTGAAAATCTAAACCAAAATCAAACTTACCATCCTCTGAAGATAGAATTTCATTCAGCATTGCTTTTGCTCTATCTGAAACCAACCCTACCCAATCCTGAGAATCAAAACTTAAATCACTCTTAAAAGACCCCGTAGTTAGTAGTGATAGGGCTTGAAACTGCTTGCTTTCATCATCGTTAAGTCTATATTTTAATTCAGAATTCAATGTTGAATTTACACTTGGGAAACTTAAGTCAAAATCTAATATAGGTTTTTCAAGCCTTTCAGTTAAATGAATCTTTACTTCAACAGGAATACTTCTATTAATAGGGTTATCTAATAATACCGATGGATTCGCTTCAATTTTATCGTAAACGGCTTCAATATTAATTACAGCATCCATCGGTCTTCCTTCCCAGGATAAAGAACCTCCATTTAATACTTTAAACTCCTTTTGAACTAAACCTCCATAAATAAAATTATAAACTCCTTCTTGAACGATAAAGTCTCCATACATGTTAAACTTTCCATTCGTATTTATTTCAGCTAATAATAGACCATTACCACGTCCTCTAATACTACTACCAGAATCCTTATCCATTACAATCTCAATCTCCGCATTTTCATTAATATCAAGATCAAAATCCATTTCCAATCCTTTAATATCATTGAGTACAATAGATTCTCCTTTTAATTTAGCTCTTTTTTCTTCTGGAGTTAAAAAATGAATATAAGAGTTATCACCAAATGATTCGGTATCATTAAGTGGTATTTTAAATACTGTTCCTGGTTCAGATTCTACATTTGCTTTTATAACTAATTGATCGGTTGGACCTATAACACTAATATTACCACCAACAAATGCTGATCCATAATATAGTGCTTCTTCTGAGTCCTGTGTATTTAAAACCAATAATCTATTTGAGTCAATATTTAAGTTTAAAGCCCACTTTGAAAAATTTACATGCGTAATAGCTCCATTCAACTCCGCATCAGAAGAAAATTCAGAGTCTGTTATAATCGCGTTATTAAATAAAAAGCTTTGTTGTTCTAAATTAACGGTGGTTTTATCATTAAATGCATAATCTACATTTAGATAAGGAATACTCAGTCCGGCTTTATCCAGGTTTAATACACCATTAATTTGAGGACGTTGTAGCCTACCCGTTACTTTAGTATTCCCAGTGACTTCTCCCCTAATATTTGTAATAACGCCTTCCCCAAATGGGTTTAATGGGTCAAGAATAAAAGTGTCAAATCTCACGTCTAAGTTTAAACTTGAATTATTACTTGAAAAATCCAGGTTACCATATACCGAAAGTGATTCATTTTGATCATCTTTCAGGCTCATATTAATATTATAATTAGTAAGTGAATTATCACCAATAATATAGGCTTTAAACGAGCCTAAGTTAAAATTATTAACCTTGAAATCATCAATGACTACATTAGATTCAGGGACATAATCACCATTTTGCTGACTAAAATTAAGCTTTCCATTGACATTCCCTGCAAGTGCCAAGCTATCTATTCTAGGTGTGATTTTGGCCAATTCTACATCCTTAAAATCTAAGCTTATTCTTTTATAAGAAGAATCTCGTAGTACACCAGAGAGTTTAATTTCTTCTTGTTGATGGCTCAATTTAAGATTGTCAATATTTATATTGTTAAACAACCTATCAAACTCGATCTTATTAAATGTATTCTTTTCTTCATTTACATACCAAGAATTCTCCTTAAACTTGAAATTAGATTTTTTAAATCCTAACACAGAATTATTTTCCTCATTTATGGTATAAAATAAATTTAAATCAAATTTATCTCTATTCTTATCACCTCCATCAAATTCAGTTTTAATAAACAGAGTATCTTTTTTAGTTACATTAATTAAACTAAACTTAGATATCGCATAATACTTAGAATTAAGACTATCAATCTCAACATATGTGTTAAAAAGGGGATTGTTATTGTCAATATTTAGTTGAATATCTTTAGCGAAATATTCTTGCAATTTAATTTGAGGTGACCTAAATTTTAGTTTAAACTTTTTGGCATCACTTTCCACACGACCTGTAAAAAATGTATTGCTTCCTAATTCCAATTCTGGATAAAAAACTTCTATAATTTTATTATAAATTTTAAAATTGAAATTTATATACTGATTATCTACAATATCATGCGGTATGAAATTTGAGTAAATATCTCCTAAGGAATTCTCTAAAAGCTTATATACATCTCTAAAAACAAATTTGCCACTTAAATCACCTTCAATAATATCTGGTGAATTAATTGAAATAAATCGTGATCCCTCATTAAATCTTGATGATATCGCAAAGTCCTTAAAATAGTATTCGTCATTTTCGTTTTTATAGAGCGTATTCTTAAAAGTTATATTACCATAAGCATCATCAAAACTGCTTCCATTCATATTCATATTGACAATACTCTTAAAAACAGAAATACTATCATTCTTCGCAAAATTTAAAGCTTTCAGGTTAGCATGAAATACATTTGCTGTAAAATCATACTTTTTTTCATGTACTGAAAAATCAATAAGACCGTTAAAATTCATATTTAAATTGGGATCTGTAACCAACAAATTACCGTCAAATATTTTATTCCTAACGTTACCAGATACTTTCAAATCCTTATATAAATAGTCATTATATCCTAAACCAAAAATATCTCCATTTACTTTTAAGTTAGTGTTTTCAGCAGTAAACCCTGATCCATTTACGGCAAGGTCTAATGACACCATACTAACCTTAGGATCATTAAGTATGATTCCTATATCAAAATCATTCAATACAATATTCCCCTGATAAGTAGTATTGTCTATAACATCGATATTATCCATTTGAAAATCAGTAATAAGAGAGCCCAAAATTGATTCTATTTCTATATCTGCGGTAATAGTTTTTGATGTTATTTCAGATTGCCCCTCTATACTAAAGGATTCAAATTTCTCAATGATTGGAGGTAGATTCTGACCTAAAACATTAGGAAGCAATTCTATTAAATCGGAATACGTTGAAGTTAACCGCTCAAAATTAGCATCCATTACAAAGGTGTGCTCTTTTTTATTAAATAGATTCTTAAAATTAAAATCACCGTCAATCAAGGTTTTCCTAGAGCTTGTTAAGGTTGCATCATTAACTGTTAAATCATTTAATGTCCCAAAAATGTTAGCACTTAGTTTTGCACGTAGCCCTTTTCCAAACTCATTGTAAAAGGCATTTAAATCATCTAAAGCAATATCAGAATTATCAAAAGTGGCATATACTTTTACTTTATCAACAAAATATTGCAAATCTTCACGCTTATATTCAAACCTAAGATTTCCATTAAGCGTAGAATTTTCAGTTTTAATTTGAAGAAAATCAAAAGTCATTCCGTCTAAAGTATAGCCGAAATTTGTAGTCATATTTTTAACTGCTACCCCTCTATCTTCTTTGAATCCTAGTTTATTAATCCGTGCACTCACATTTGGTCCCAGAATTAAAAAATCGGTAGCATTAATATTCAATTCTCTAAAAGTAAACACTTGGGAATTATCTAGGTTTTCATCAATGAGAGTGAAAGTACTTTCATTTATAGATACATCACTCGATGATAACAAAAAATTACTTTTTCCAGTTTTAGTTGGAACATCTTCATCAAATTTTGCCACAAAAACATCAAGGTTAGTCTCCTTTTCACCTTTATAGGTTTTTAAAATAAAGCGAAGTCCCTCAATATCTACATCTCCAAAAGTGAATTTATTATTATAAAGCTTCCTAAAACTTATTATAGATGCATTAAGTTCATCAATGTTTATTAATGTGTCATTTTTATGATCTTCAATATAAATATTTTTAAGTTCTATATCCCCATTAAACTGAAGTCCAACGCGTTCTATTATTATATTAGCACCAAAGTCTTCATTGAGTTTATTAGTTGTATACTTACCAAGACGTGTTTGAATGGCTGGAATAGACAGCAATAACACCAATATGATGAAGAGCAGCATTATAATGGCCGCTATTTTTGATGCTATTTTAAGTACTTTTTTGATACGTGATAAAGTTATAAATTTCCTAAGAATAAACTACATTTGTATGTACGAATAAATGAAAGATTTAGACTTTTATTCAATGTAAAATTTACAATTATCATGCCTAAATATTCTTAATGAACTCACAAAACATTTATATCCTTGGAATTGAATCCTCTTGTGATGATACTGCCGCTTCTGTTATTTATAACGGAAAGATTTTAAGCAATGTTGTGGCCAGTCAAAAAGTACATTCTGAATATGGTGGGGTTGTCCCTGAATTGGCTTCTAGAGCACATCAACAGAACATTGTACCTGTTGTTCATCAGGCATTAGAAAAGGCAAACATTACTAAAGAACAATTAAATGCTATCGCATTTACACGCGGTCCTGGATTAATGGGATCACTATTAGTTGGTACTTCTTTTGCAAAATCATTAGCCTACGGTTTAGAAATACCACTAATTGATGTGAACCACATGCAAGCTCATATTCTAGCTCATTTTATTGATGAAGAGGGATTTGATAAACCTGAGTTTCCGTTCTTGGCAATGACTATTTCTGGTGGGCATACACAAATTGTAAAAGTGAATGGTCATTTTAAAATGGATGTTATTGGAGAAACCATTGATGATGCTGTTGGTGAGGCCTATGATAAAAGCGGAAAAATTCTTGGACTAGGTTATCCTGCTGGCCCAGAAATTGACAAACGTGCTCAACTGGGAAACCCAAAAGCATATAAATTCACAAAGCCAAGAGTCGATGGATTAAACTTTAGTTTTTCGGGATTAAAAACAGCAATTCTCTATTTTATACAACGTGAAGTTAAGGCAGATCCAGAGTTTATAACGAAAAATTTAAATGACATTTGTGCATCTATTCAATACACAATTATTGGAATATTGATTGATAAACTAAAACTTGCTACTAAACAGACTGGAATTAATCAAATCGCCATTGGAGGTGGCGTATCTGCGAATTCTGGCATCCGAAAGGCTTTAAAGGATGGTGAACATAAATTTGGATGGAAAACTTACGTGCCTAAATTTGAATTCACAACAGATAATGCTGCCATGATTGCAATTGTTGGATATTTAAAATATTTGGAAGGTGATTTCGCTGATCAAAGTATTACAGCCTCTGCTCGGTTGAAAATTTAATTATGGCAATTAGCACAAATTATCAAGCCTCTAAATAAGTCGTAAATCTTATTATCTTCGTTACATGCAATTATTCTATAATCCTGAGCTTACCGAATCTACTGAGCAATTCTCTTTTTCAAAGGAGGAGAGTAAACATATTACAAAGGTATTACGTAAAAAGGAAGGTGATATTTTACATATTACCAATGGTAAAGGTTGGTGTTTTGAGGCCGAAATAAGTTTAGCTGGATTAAAAAACTGTGTTGCTAATATAGTATCAAAACATTTTAAAGCTAAGCCTGATTATAATTTGCATTTGGCAGTAGCTCCAACCAAAATGAATGATCGCTATGAATGGTTTTTAGAGAAAGCTACAGAAATTGGAGTTAATAGCATTACGCCTATTATTTGTGACCACAGCGAACGCAAATTTATAAAGCGGGAACGCTTCGAAAAAATTGTGCAATCGGCAATGAAACAGTCTTTGCATTATTATTTACCAAAATTAAACGAAGCGATTACGTTTAATAATTTTATTAAGCAAGACTTTAATGGGCAGCGATTTATAGCCCATTGTGAATCCTTAGATAAAAAATCACTAAAGCAGCAATTAAATGTTAATCAAGATGTTACGATATTGATTGGACCAGAAGGTGATTTTAGTGTTAAAGAAATCGAAATGGCTTTGCAACGTATGTTTATTCCTGTAACTTTGGGAGAAACTAGATTACGAACAGAGACTGCTGCTATTGTGGCGTGTCATAGCGTAGCTTTTTTAAATGAGGACTGATAAACAATACTTAATACAATTCTTTTAATGAAACGATTGTTACTTCCCTTTTTTTTAATTTTGTCTTTTATATCGTTTTCGCAAGAGCTCGCCATATTAAAGTACAAAGGTGGTGGTGACTGGTATAGTAATCCAACGGCTTTGCCAAATCTCATTGAATTTTGTAATACCAATATCAATACTAAAATCAATCCCAAACCACAATCCGTGGAAGTTGGTAGTGTCGATATTTTTCAATTTCCTTTTTTACATATGACTGGCCACGGCAATGTGTTCTTTAGTGATGGAGATCTAGAAAATTTAAGACATTATTTAATTTCTGGAGGATTTCTACACATTGATGATAATTATGGTATGCAGCCATTTATTACAAAAGAGCTTAAGAAAGTATTTCCTAATAAAGAGCTAGTTGAACTCCCCATAAATCATCCCATTTTTAATAGTGCGTATAAGTTCCCTCAAGGATTACCAAAAATTCATGAACATGATGCAAAACGTCCACAAGCTTTTGGGTTATTCCATGAGGAGCGTTTGATTTTATTGTTTACCTATGAAAGTGACTTAGGGGATGGATGGGAAGATCCAGAAATACATAATGACCCACAAGATGTTCGAGAAAAAGCACTTAGAATGGGAGCCAATATTATAAAATATGCTTTCGAAAATTAAATAGATATAGGTCCAAAATGTTCATATCATTTAAGACTTTCCTGTTTACTATAATCTAATAATTGTCAACTACAAAATGCAACTCAACCATTATAATACAACCTTTACAAAACGAACATTCCCAATAATTTTAGTTTGCGATAATGTTACCAATGCACCCAATATTGGGAGTTTATTTCGAATTGCTGATGCTTTTGGAGTTGAAAAATTAATTCTTTGTGGGACAGGTGTTTCTTTAGGTCGCAAAATGACAAAGACCTCCAGAGCTACAGAAAAAGTTGTAAATTTTGAACTAGCAGAAGATGCTTCAGTTACAGTTGATTCCCTTAAAAATGGAGGCTATCAAATTATTGCTTTAGAAATTACATCAACCAGTAAACCTATACATTCCTTTCAGTTTTCAAAAACGAAACCAATTGCTCTAGTTATTGGTGACGAAAACTTTGGTGTTTCTAATGCCATTTTAAAACAATCTGAAGCCATCGTTCATATCGATATGTTTGGGCAAAATAGTAGTATGAATGCCGTACAAGCCACAAATATCGCATTATATGAGATCACTAAGCAACTTGCATAAAAGACCTAATATCTCCTTTGCATTGTAGGAACATTTTAATAAAAAAATCCTAGACATCAATTTTCGTGCTTCCAAGATCAATATGTATATTTACTAAATGAATTCAAAAATAATTTCGAACGGAATAATAAGAGCACTAGCAATTATAATTGGTGTTTTTGTACTCTTATATTTTTTATATGAAATACAATCGGTACTAGTCTATATTGCAATTGCAGCTGTTATTTCATTAATTGGGCGACCAATAGTTGGGTTTTTAAAATATAAATTAAAATTTAAAAATACACTAGCAGTAATTGCTACAATGATTATTTTAATTGGACTATTAATTGGACTAGTTCGAATGTTTATCCCGTTAATTGTTGAACAAGGACATAATTTATCTTTACTTAACATTGAAGAATTACAAGGCAATATTGAAAATTTATACTATCAACTGACAGAATATTTTTCAATAAGTACTTCTGAAGTTGAACAATCATTAAAAGAATCCAAGATACTATCAAAATTGGATTATTCCATTATTCCTGATTTTCTAAATTCTGTGGTTAGCGGATTTGGGAGTTTTAGTATTGGATTGTTTTCTGTATTGTTCATTACTTTCTTTTTTCTAAAAGACAGTCAACTGTTTGAACAGGCTATATTAATATTAGTTCCAGATGCCAAAGAAGATAAATCAAAGAAATCTTTTAATAAAATAAAAGACCTACTCTCTCGCTATTTTGTTGGACTTATTTTTCAAATACTCATTTTATTTGTCATTTATACAATTGTACTTTTAATATTCGGAATAAAAAATGCTGTAGTCATCGCTTTTTTATGTGCACTTTTAAATCTTATTCCCTATGTTGGGCCACTGGTTGGAGGTGTTTTAATGCTTACGCTTACCATGACAAGTAATTTAGGCGCTAGTTTTAATGAAATTATATTGCCAAAAACTATTTATGTAATGATTGGATTTGCTATTGGTCAACTTATAGACAACTTTTTCAGTCAGCCCTTTATATTTTCAAAAAGCGTGAAATCACATCCTTTAGAGATATTTTTAGTTATTATTATTGCTGGAATACTCTTTGGTGTTTTAGGAATGATAGTGGCTATTCCAACCTATACAGCAATAAAAGTTATTCTAAAAGCCTTTTTATCAGATAATAAAATAGTAAAAGAACTTACAAAAAACTTATAGCTTTAGTTTGAATAAGAATATTTTAAATACTGTAATTCAGGAGTTTATAAATAAAAATATAAACGTTGATGTTTCAACTATTTTATTAAGAGGATTACCTTTTGAGTCTATTGATACAAAACAGATTGTAACCCAAATTGAAGCTAAAAACAAATGCAAAGATAAGCTTCCATCATGGTTCAATACCACCCAAATTTATTATCCAAGCAAACTCAATATTGAGCAAACATCATCTGAAATTACTGCGCAATACAAATTGAACATTTTAAGTGGAACTTCAATTATAGATCTCACTGGAGGATTTGGAGTTGATTGCTATTATTTTGCCAAACAATTTAAAAGTGTTACTCACTGTGAAATAGACAATGAGTTATCACAAATTGTAAGTCATAATTACAAACAACTTGGTATTAAAAATATTAAAACACTAAACCACAACGGATTAGAATATTTAAAACGTAACACTATTGGTTACGACTGGATATATGTTGATCCTTCAAGAAGGCATGACATCAAAGGAAAAGTTTATTATTTAAATGATTGCCTTCCTAATATTCCAGAAGCCTTAGAACTACTATTTAATCGTTCTAATAACATTCTTATAAAGGCCTCTCCAATGTTAGATCTCTCAGTTGGTATCTCGGAACTAAGATATGTTAAGGTAATTCATATTGTTTCCTTAAACAATGACGTAAAAGAATTATTATTTCATTTAGAAAAGGACTATTCAGGAAATATTGCTGTAAATACTGTGAATATTAAGAAGGAATCTCAAGAAAACTTTGTTTTTGATTTGGAGCAAGAAAAATTATCAATTCCAAGTTATGGGACAGTTCAAAATTATTTATACGAACCCAATGCAGCAATAATGAAGGCTGGTGCCTTTAATTCAATTTCAACTTCAATAAAGCTAAATAAACTACATAAACATTCACATTTATATACTTCTGATAATCTAGTAGATTTCCCTGGACGTCATTTTAAAATAATTGATTGTATTCCCTACAATAAAAAGGTAATTAAAAAAGTATTAGGTTCTAAACAAGCCAATATCAGTACACGGAATTTCCCTGAATCGGTTAATACTCTGAGAAAATTATTCAAAATTAAGGATGGAGGTATTCATTATGTGTTTTTTACTACAAACATGACGAATGAAAAAATTGTAATTATAACGACCAAGGTATAAAAAAAAGGTTGCCTCTTTCGAAACAACCCTAAGTCCTTGTTTGCTAAAACATTAACCTTAAACTATAGCTTTATAAAGGACTTTTCTAATATGTTTTGTAAATAAGAATACCTCTTAGATGAATTTAAAATTACATTAATATTTCCTAATTTTTGAATTTTGAAAGTGATTTTAAAGACTATTTAACATTTCTTTGAACCTCGACCCAATAACTCCCTAATACTCAGAATTTTCTAAATTCAAAAAACAGGCATCAATATTAAACACTACGATTTATTTGATGCAAATCTCAACTTTAGCTTATCTTCGCCAAAAAACAAAAAAAAGTATGCTAAAAGCTGTTATATTCGATATGGATGGGGTTATTGTAGACACTGAACCTTTGCACAGAAAAGCCTACCATAGTATGTTTGAAGCTGTAGGTATAGCTGTTTCTGAATCGCTTTATGAATCCTTTACCGGACAGTCCACCCTAAGTATTTGTAAACAACTTTGCAGTCTATTTAATCTAAAAGAAACGCCTCAAACATTAGTGAATTTGAAACGTGAGTATTTTAAATCTCTTTTTCAAAATGATGGTGAACTAGACTTAATTGAGGGCGTTTTAGAACTCATTAAAGACTATTACAGCAATGGCTTTAAACTTGTATTGGCATCTTCAGCGTCCATGCTTACAATCAATAATGTGTTTACACGTTTTGAATTAGATAAGTACTTTATTGACAAATTAAGTGGCGCTGATTTAAAAGCGTCTAAACCACATCCTGAAATTTTCCTAAATGCCGCAAAATCTACTGGGTTTGACAAAGAAGAATGTATGGTTATTGAAGACTCCACAAACGGTATAAAAGCTGCAAATTCTGCTGGTATTTATTGTGTTGGTTATAAAAGTGTAAATTCTAAAAATCAAGATTATTCAACCGCTGATACTGTTATTTCTAGTTTTACTGAAATTAATTACTCCAAAATTCAAGGGGTCCTAGAAAACTAGTTCTTAATTATACCATTTCGTATAAAACCCCATGAATTCATGGGGTTTAGATTATTTAATTGTTCGCTTTTTGATAGTCGCTACTATATTAATTTTCCTTTTTTAGTTTTTCTATTGCTGCACTTGCTGACTCCATATAGGGATCCATCGAAAGTGCTTTCTGATAATGTTTTATTGCTTTTTCTTTGTCTCCTTTTAACATATATGCTTCACCCAAACTATCCCATAGATTGGCATCATCAGGGAATAATTCTACATTTAACTTAAAAACGGCTATGGCTTTATCAAAGTTTTCTTCTCTAATGAAATAATAACCTAGATCATTTAAATAAAAAGGGTACTTTAATTTTTCTTCAAACTTGGTTTTGATATTTAAAGACAACCTTTTTAAATCATCTTTATATTCCATTGTATATTTCAAAATTTCTGTTGAAAAGTCGACTTTAATTGCGCTTGGTTTATAGTTCTTATTAAAAAGCATAGCTTCAATATACCAAGCTATATCCATAATTTGTTGGGTAAACGCATTTGTGAAATAGATAATCGCTACATCTTCTTCCGGTAACCATATAAAATCATGAAAGAACACACCATTAGATCCATTATGAGTTATTCGTTTTGTATTTCTATCAGTCTTAAATATTGCCCATCCATAAGCGTAATGACTCGACCCATTTTCATATTCAAGAATATATGGTGTAGTTAATATTTTAGTTAATTCTTTAGATAAAACTTTATTGGTTTTTAAAGCAATGTACCATTTGTACATGTCTCCAACTGTAGAATTAAAACCGCCATTACCTTTTAAAACCCAAGAGATCTTAGCTTCTTTATGATAGCGTGCTGCCATCGACCCAATATTTATAACATTTTCTCTATAACCTATAGCATATAAATCTGGGTTCCAATCTGGTATAAGATATCCCGTTTCCTCCATACCTGCTGGAATAAATACATGTGTATTTAGGAAAGATTCATAAGCCTCCCCAGAGACCAATTCAATTATTCGAGCCAAAATACTATAGCCTGAATTAGAGTATTCGAATTTCGTCCCGGGTTTATTAATTAGTGGTGTAGCGAATAATTCTTTAAAGAATTCTTCAGTAGGAATATGATCAAAATCGCCATCTCCAACAACATCATCGAATCCTGCGGAATGTGTTAATAATTGATGAATAATTATGTCTTTCTTATCGATAGGCAAGTCCTTAAAAAAGAAATTAAGTGGATCCGTAACACTTAATTTATTTAATTGAACAAGTTTTAAAATAGCGGCTGCTGTGAATTGTTTTGTAACCGATCCGATATCATAAACGGTCTTGGTCGTATTTGAAATAAGCTCTTCTTTATTGGCTAATCCATAGGCTTTATTAAAAATTATTTTTCCTTCTTTAGCAACCAATACTGCTCCTGCAAAACCATTAGGCACACCCTTGGTTAAATAGCTGTCTATTTTAGCTTCAATAGCATTATTATCTGTATTTATCTGAGCTTTAATCCCATTTAAATTAATAATTAAAAGGACTAGACATAAATTAAATCGTATAATTTTCATTGTTATTTATTTAAATATTTAATGCAAATAAAATCTATAATTCAACCTTAAAACATCCCATGTGATGTAGTTACAATTCATTGGTATCAAGTCTAAAAAAAATGTTATGTAAATTAATTATACGGTTTTATACCACAATTGACCGGTTTCATCTCATTTTAAAAATCAAATGAATTAATAATATATCTTAGCAAAATGAAAAAAAAATGGATCGAAATAAGTATTAATCTTTTATTTTGGCTAGTGACCAGTTGGTTAATTGTATATTCCTATTCCATCATTGGTCATATGGTATCTATTGTTGATGAAGAAATAATAGGAGACATTGAACATAGCAAACAACTCAAACAATTCTTTTTAATTGGTCAACCATTTTTTGCTATTTACTTTTATTTACAATACTATTTTATTCTAAAGTTGAATGATAGATCCAGAATGGTTTTTCTAATCATAAAATCTATAATTCTAGCGATACTCTTTTTAGTCATTTTTAATAGTGTTGTGATTATCTTTTTCAAAGATTACATCCATATTATTTGGTTCCCCTCGCTTTGGTATGGAATTTTTATATTTTACACGACAGTCGCTATAGGTTATGGTTTTGTAAAAGTTTGGTTTAAGGCTGAACAAGACAAGCGTCAATTGGAAATTCTAAATAAACAAGCTGAATTAAATATATTACGTGCACAATTACATCCTCATTTTTTATTCAATACCATGAATAATTTATTGTCTATGGTAGACCAGAAACACAACCCAAAGCTTGCAACTAGTATTGATAAACTTTCTAATCTATTGCGTTATGTGGTCTATGAAAATAAAAGTAATAGTGTGCCTATCTGTGATGAGATCAATTTTATCCAAAATTTTGCTGATCTTCATTTATTGCGGTTTGAAGATAATGAAGTCGATTTTAAACTTGAGATCACAGGGCCATATAACGATCAGTTGATAGAAATAGGGATTTTGCTTTGCTTTGTTGAAAATGCATTTAAGCATGGGGTACAGCCCGAATTTGAATCATTTATACACATCAGAATCGACATCACTAAAGAAGATGTCCTTATCTTTAAGATTGAAAACTCAATGCCTCCAAATATAAGAGAAGAAAAAACTGGAGGATATGGATTACAATCAACAAAAGAACGACTTAACTTAGCATATCCAAATACTCATTTTTTGGAAATTGTAAATGGAGATACCTATGCTGTTACACTTAAAATAGATACACATGCAAGTAATAATTGTTGATGACGAGCCCAAGGCTATCACACTTATAACATCCTATCTAGAGCATTTTACAGACTTTGACCTAGTTGCTACATTTAGAAATGGATTAAAAGCTTTAGAGTATTTAAATACACATACTGTAGATGTCATTTTTTTAGATATCAACATGCCTCATTTAAGCGGCCTATCATTATCTAAAATGATTGGCCCCAGTACGGCTATAGTTTTCACAACAGCTTACTCTGAACATGCTGTAGAGAGCTATACTGTTAATACAATAGATTATCTCTTAAAACCAATTAGTCTAGAGCGTTTTTCAAAGTGTATTACTAAACTTATAGAAGTTCATAACAAAAAGGAGGATACGAGTTCTAGAGACATCAAGCCAAATACCATTTTCATTAAAAGTGGATTGCAAACCCATCAATTACGAATTTCAGAAATTGAATACCTTCAAAAGGATGGTAATTATATGAATTATTATGTCTTGGGAAAAAAGATAATGTCACGTCAAAGTATCTCTGAAGCTCTACATAGTTTACCCGATAGTTTTATTCAAATTCAGAAATCATATATCGTTAATTTTACAAAAATTGATGCTATAAATACTGACTTAGTAATAATTGGAACAAATGAGATTCCTATTGGCTCACAATACAAAGCTAACCTACTCGATAAAATGAAATAAGTTAATAGTCATACGCGCTTCTTTTTGAATAAAGGACTTGAGCTTTTGACCTATCAATGAAAATATGGTTGCCTTTACTCCCAAAAGTTTGAAGCACTTGAATCGTTAAATTAGCCTTTACAAGGGCAATAAACATAAAATTGACTTGAGGCCATAGATACTGGTTGCCCTACCATAACGACTATATCATGCTAGGATTATAGATCCTAGGCGAATCCATCGTGATAATTAGCCTAACACCTGCGGTGTGCCTTTTCCGTTTTTAATGAAACTCAAGCAAGCTTGGTTAATTTCAAATATCTAATGCCAGGATTACATATCCTAGGCGAATCCATCGTGATAATTAGCCTAACACCTGCGGTGTGCCTTTTCTGTTTTTAATGGAACTCAAGCAAGCTTGGTTAATTTCAACTATCTAAT
>Ga0105356_10001740_pt1 | contig 21733 bp, 20 predicted proteins | sample GOMGulsemesocosm_3_FD_83502 | JGI IMG/M metagenome (GOLD analysis project Ga0105356, IMG submission 83502) | Methane-oxidizing microbial communities from mesocosms in the Gulf of Mexico - GOM9D Gulf of Mexico | ecosystem: Environmental > Aquatic > Marine > Cold seeps | place: Gulf of Mexico... | reverse complement strand
TATTGCATTAGCATTGCTATTTCTTTTATCGAACCATTGAGCCATTCGCTTTAATTGAATACGTCCTATAGCTGACTGCATTTCAGTTAAACGCCAATTAGTACCAAAGCTTTCATGTAACCAACGGAAGCCTGGAGGGTGTTCTTTATTATAAATAGCATCCCATGATTTACCATGATCTTTGTATGCCCACATTTTTTTCCATAAGGACTCATCATTAGTTGTAACCATTCCACCTTCGCCACCTGTAGACATGATTTTATCTTGGCAGAATGACCAAGCACCAATATGACCAATAGAGCCGACTGATTTTCCTTTATATTTAGCTCCATGAGCCTGAGCACAATCTTCTATCACTTTAATATCATGTGCGTTGGCCAATGACATGATTTTGTCCATCTCGCATGGCATACCAGCTAAATGTACGCAGATAATAGCTTTAGTATTGTCCGACATAACAGTAGAGATAGTCTCTGCTGTAATATTTTGACTATTAATATCAACATCGGCAAAAATAGGTATTGCACCCGCGGTTACTATAGAGCTAGCAGATGCTAAAAAAGTACGAGAAGTAACAATGACCTCATCCGTATCCCTGCCTCCATTATTTAAGCCTATATCCAAAGCGACGAGAGCTAAATCCAGAGCTAAAGTACCATTTGACAAAGCTACAGCATGGTTACAGTCGGTAAACTGCGCAAATTCCTTTTCAAATTCACGCCCCTCTTGTCCTGTCCAATAATTAACTTTGTTTGATAATAAAACTGAAGATACTTTATCAGCTTCCTCTTGTGTAAAAGACGGCCATGTTGAAAACTTAGTGTTTAACATAATTAATACTCGAAAAAACCCTTTTTAGATTTTCTTCCTAAATGGTTAGCTCTGACCATTTTTCTTAATAACGGATGAGCTCTGTACTTTGGATCCCCTGTTTCACTATATAAGGTTTCCATTATTGATAGGTTTACATCGTTGCCGATCAAATCAGCTAGAGCTAATGGCCCCATAGGGTGATGAGCACCAAACTTCATTGCTTTATCAATATCTTCAGCAGAGGCAACACCTTCAGCTAAAATGCTAACAGCCTCATTAATCATTGGTATTAACATACGATTTACTACAAAGCCTGGAGCTTCATTTACAACGACTGGCGACTTACCTAAGTTTTTTGTAAATAAAATTAATTCATCAACTACAGAATTAGAAGTTACGTGCCCTACAACTATTTCAACAAGCTCCATAATGGGAGCAGGATTAAAAAAGTGCAAACCAACTACATTCTCAGGTTGATCAAAAATTGCCGCAAAAGCGGTTATGGATAAAGATGATGTATTTGACGCTATAATAGTTTTACTATTAACGTATGGCTTGATAGCCTTAAATATATCGATTTTAACTTCAAAATTTTCAGATACTGCCTCAATTACAAGATTGGATTCTGTTATTGCTTGATAGTCTAAACTTAATATTAACTTATTAAAGTTATTTTCGGCTTGAGCGGAGTTAATTACGCCCTTTCTTTCTAATCTAGAGAGATATTTTTTACAGGTATTACTAACATTTTCTATTTTATTTATTGACCTAGCAATTAAAGTAACTAAAGTAACTTCTTCAGAATTTAACAACACTTGGGCTATGCCAATAGCCATAGTCCCACTGCCTATTATTACAACATTCATATTTCAGGAAGTTCCTTCAATTTCTTAGCTGGATTACCGGCAAAAATTAAAAATTCAGGTATATTTTTTGTTAGTACGCCTCCCATACCAAGCATAGATCCTCTGCAAAGCCTTAAACCTTGCCTCAATACAGCGCCAGTACCAATTTCAACAAAACATTCGGCATGAACATTACCAGAGATAGCTACCATAGGCGCTACTGTAACAAAATCCTCCAATATACTTTCATGGCCCAACGTTACATTCAAATTCAAAATACAATGCACACCTATCTGAATCTCGACAGTTAAAATTGTGCCTGCACATATTATTGCCCCTTCACCAATCACGGAACAATTTGACATCTTAACGCTTGGATGAATTAATGTAGTAAATTTAGGGGTGCCTAGTTTATACATCTTGTTTAGAACTGAGTACCTAGTTCTAGGAGACCCTATTGCAATAACAAATTCACATTCATTAAAGTCCAACCAATTATTAACTTCACCAACGACCTTTATTGTACCGACTGTTTTTCCGAGCATATTAGGGTCATCGTCAAGAATCCCCTTAACCGTTCTTCCGCAATCTTTTGCAAGCCAGATAATCTCCTTTGCGAACCCTCCTCCGCCTACAACTATCAAATCTTTCATTTACTAGCTCCTTTAAATTTACTCATGGTAGCCTCACCATCAGCTGAAATACCATCTTTAATGAAAACTTTTTTTATCGTTAAAAATAATATTTTAATATCTAACCAAAATGTTTGATTTTCAACATACCAAATATCAAGTTTAAACTTATCTTCCCAGCTGATCGCATTTCTGCCGTTAATTTGTGCCCAACCGGTAATTCCAGGCCTAAGCTCATGGCGACGTGCTTGCTCTGGAGAGTAAAGTGGCAAATAATCAACCAACAAAGGGCGTGGTCCTACCAAACTCATATCCCCCTTAAGTACATTCCATAAGCCAGGCAATTCATCTAAACTTGATGAACGAAGTTTTTTTCCAAATGGAGTCAAACGTTCAGAATCAGGCAAAATATTACCATCACTATCAACTGCATCACGCATACTACGAAACTTAGTCATCTCAAATATTTGACCATTCAGTCCAGGTCTTTTTTGACGAAAAAAAACAGGATTGCCAAGATTATTAGTTATTTTATAGCTGACAATAACTATAACAGGGAAAAGAAAAATCAGACATAAACCAGAAACTATTAAATCAAATAGTCTTTTAAGCATCAAAATAACTCCATATATCGTTTAGCTAACATTTTAAAATTTCTATTTTCAACCAAGAAATTATATCCATTTAGACCTAATTCATCCAGATATTCTTGCTTGTGAAGTTGATATTTCAGTAGTACTTTAACTAACGAATTTGCATCTTCTGAAGGTGTAAACTCACCACAGTTTGCTTCATTGATCATTGATGGATAGCCAGAAAACATACATATAATTGGTTTTTTGGCATACATATAATCAATAAATTTATTTAATGATATTCCAAATTCGTAGACCTTTTCATTCCTAACAGAAGCTAATAATAAATCTGACTCTTTAAGAACAGATTGCACTTGAGTTTTTTCTACCCGAGGAGCAAAGGTAATATTTTTAAGATTTAACGTTTCAACCTGCTCTTTAAGTTTCGTTTCTTCGGCACCGGCACCTACTAGTAAAAAATGAATGTTTGTTTTTTGATTGCTTAATATTTTAGCAGCATCAACAATATAATTGAGAGCGTTAGCCACACCGAGTGTGCCTGCATAGGTTACAATAAACTTATTTTTTGGAATATATTGTTTTATATAATCTAAGGGTACATCTTCTTGCTTATCCCTATAAAAATTAAGACTAACTCCTTGAGGTATAAAATGTACTTTACTATTTCCACCTATTTTTTCTTCAACGTGTAAATGTAAACCAGGCATTGTACCAACAATTTCATCCGCATATTGATAACCAAGCTTTTCAATAAAGCTCAAAAATAAAATCATAGGATTCTTGGTTGAGAGCCCTTTAAGATCGACCAAGCTCTGAGGCCAAATATCTCTAACTTCAAAAATAAATTTTGATTTATAAAAAAACTTGAAAAAACTACCTGACAATACAGATAGAAGAGATAGGGATGAAGCTATTACAATATCTGGTTTTTTGTGTTTTTTTAATAAGGGAAAAAGAATTACAAATAATTCAAACCAGATCCAGCTAAGGATACGCTTAACACTATTTGCTTTAATATATTTAAGGGTATTTACCCAAATAACATCAACACCTTCTTCTTTATGCTCATAATAACGCCCTTTAAAGTTAGGTAACGTTTTAAAAAGGTGGGATGAATTAGATGTGATGAGTTTTACATCAAATCCGTTTTTGATGAATTCCTTACAAAAACTAGTTTGCCTAGTCTCCGAGCCAAACTTTTTTATGTTGGCATATTTAGAAATATACCACACAGTTTTATTTTCTTTTTTCAACTTATTTATAACCATTACCAGTTAATAAAGTGTTATATAAATTTATTAATTTATTTTCTTCGATAGTCCAATTAAACTTTTCAATAACTGCTTGACGGCCTTTTTGTCCCATTTTTTTTGCCTCAGATAAATTTTGATAAAGATATTCGATAGCCTTATAAATTTCGGTTGGAGAGTATGGGTCTACACTAATACCACAATTTTCTTCCTCTATTATATCTTTCCATAAGGATATATTTGAATAGATAACTGGTAAGCCCGCGGCCATATATTCAAACATTTTTACCGGTAGTGAATCTTGATAATTAGGGATAGGATGCAACGTCACCAATCCAGTAAAAGAAGACCTTAAAACTGACTGGATACCATTCCTATCTAGCCAACCACGATCAACAACGTGACTCCAACCAGCAGAAGACTTCATTTTGATCTCAAGTTCAGAATCCATAAAATTCCCTGCCAATTCGAGTTTTATATTGTTATCACACTCTTCAATTGCTTGGATAATTTCTTCAATACCTCTCACCTTTGTAATACCTCCAATATAACAACAATGCTTTCTATTGTTAAAATTTGAAGTGTCTAATTGAGAAAGTTCCTCTAGCTTGGGAAAATTGTTAATATCTACACTATTTGGATTGATTTTTAAAAATTTATTTCTAATGTAGGGAGTGGCGGTAATAACAGCATCAAGTCTGCTACAGGCGAACTGCTCGTACCAAGCAGCTGCTTTAGATACGATTCGAGTTAAATATTTGTTCATGTACGTTTTGCTTAATACCTGTAATGGTAAATCTTCATGTGCATCAAATATTACTTTTTTACCAAGTTTTTTTAATTTCAACCCTATCGGGATCAACTCAGGATCATGCAAGTGATATATATCAGCATCTAATTGTTTTGCCTTTTTAAAAACCTTAGAAACAGTATTTGTCATTCGACTAATACGTCCACCAGTTCTAAAACCTACATCACAAATAGTAACATTTTGGTTAACTTCATCTCCTTTTCCGTCAGCAACAACCAAAGTTGTATCGTAGTGAGTACTCAATGAGATACACATTTTTATAAAAATGCGAGTATCGTATCTTGGGTGAACTGAAGTTAAATGAACAACCTTAAATTTAGGCATATTGTTTAACTTCCCGTCCTAATAATTTTTCTACTTTGGCCTGTACTTTTTTCAAAATTTTGTAACGTGAGTCCCAGTTTTTGTAGTTAGAATAACTGACACCAGAACTATTAATTAAACCATTTAGTTCATCGACTGTTAGGTCCAACTTTTTTGCAACATACTGAATATCTTGCAACAGTTCTTTTTCCTCGTAAAGGGGCTTATCAAGCTCAGCTAAAGCAACTTCACGACTGATTTGCCCAGCATTGATGAGGCTCGCTAAGTGTGGCTTTCTTTTATCATATCCAAATTTTTTGGGTAAATAATAATTTTGGAAAAATTTAGTAAAAACAGACTCACCATGTTTACGACCATATTCTTTATAACCAATTTCATCGATCAAATATTGCATTGCCTTAGTTTTGTCATAATGCATGAAATTTAAAGGTCGAAGGGTTTTCATTCTATAAATATATGGATAAAAAAGATAATATTGTAATATACTCATTGGCTTATAAGACTTTAACTTTATATCTCCAAACTGCTTATTTATAGCATTAATATGGATAGCATCCATTGCAGAGTGGTGCCAAGAACCAGGGAAAATTGATTCTGTCGCAATATTACCACCGCTTATAACTGTTTTAACTCCATTTTTGGCTGCGAATTGATACAAAGAAGAGAAATAAGCGTGATCCTGAACCGTATCTTGGTTTGCTACACCGGACTTTAAAAAAGCAACCTGAAGAGCTTTAACTTCTTCCCAGTCCATAACGTGTGTATGTAACTCATAACCACAATATTTAACAACTTGCTCAATATTATAAACAGCTAATTCACTGTTCCAGCCAGCATCAACATGAACGACTAAAGGACGTAAGCCATATTCTTTCATTTTTACAGCTAAATAGGCACTATCTATCCCCCCACTTAAACCAAGAATACAATCATACTCCTTACCTTTACCTTCACGCTTAATCAGCTTAATTCTGGCCTTTAGTAACGTTTCCCCTTCTTCATTAGGAAACCAGCGTTTAGAAGTGATGTCATCGAATTCAACGCAATGATTACAAATTCCCTTTTCATTGAATAAGATCTCTGTATCAGTTGTATCCATGACACAACGAGTACAAACTTTATTAGTTTTACTTGACATTATTTTCCTCAAATATTTGTTCTAGTACGGAGTATTCAGGATAAGTGATAAGAACAGCTTTGTGCTTTCCATGAAAGGTAAACATATCACCAGCAGATACTGCCGAAGCTCCAGATTTTTTTGCTTCTTTAAAATGGTCTAATGATGATGCGCCACCAGAGGCAACAACAGGTATACCAACAGAATTTGATATAGTATTAATCAATTCGAGATCATACCCTAGACCCGTGCCTTCATTATCAACAGAGCACAAAATTATTTCTCCAGCCCCTGCATCTTCAACGCGTCGAGCATAATCTAAAGGATTCATTTTAGTGTCATAAGCTCCTGAACGAGAATATACGGTCCGTTTTCCAAACATTGATTTTTTGACATCGATGGACACAACAATACTTTGTGATCCAACGATGGTACTAGCATCAGAGATAAGAGAAAGATTCTTTGTACAAGCCGTGTTTATAATGGCCTTTTCGATTCCAATTTTAAACAGTTTTTCAATATCATGGACATTATTTAGCCCTCCACCATAACCGAACGGCATAAATGCTTGTGATGCTATATCTGACAACAAGTCAAAATTAGGAGGTCTATTTTCCAATGTCGCTGAAATATCTAAAAAAACAAGTTCATCAACTTCTTTTTCATTGAAAATTTTAACTGCATTGACTGGGTCACCAACATACTTATGCTTTTTGAATTTACAACCTTTAACCAAGCCTTTATTTTTCAATAATAAAGTAGGTATTACTCTGACACTTAACATAATAATTCCAAGAAATTTTTAAATAATATAATGCCGAACTTATGACTTTTCTCCGGATGAAATTGCACAGCCCAAATGTTATCTTTTCGAACAGCACAGACAAACGGATAGCCGTAAGTAGTTCTTCCTATTACGTATTCCTCTGGACAACAAACGTGAAAAGTATGAACAAAGTAGAACCTGAATGTGTCTAATGCATTAAATAACTCTGTTTCTGGCACTGGTCTTACTATATTCCAGCCCATATGTGGGACTTTTAGCTTCTCCGCTGAATGCAGAGAAAAATCAAAACGTTTTACCTTTCCTTTAATCCAGCCTAAACCAGGTAACTGACCTTCTTCACTTGTCTCGAATAAAAGCTGCATTCCTAAACAAACACCAAGAAAAGGTATTTTATCAAGTAATACACGCTTTTCAATTACTTCTTTGAGGCCCGAGTCATTAAACTTTTTAATAGCGTTATCGAATGCGCCTACACCAGGTAATATAAGAGCTGTTGCAGACTCTATTTCAGAAAAGGTAGAACTTATAATTGCTTCTCCACCTACTTTTCTTATCATATTCAATATTGAACCTGTGTTACCTGTTCCATAATCAATAATTACTATCATGACTTTTATACCTTTAACAATTTTTTATATAATTCTAACATATTTGTCTCTTGATTTTCCCAGCTATACTTTTCACTTGCTTGCCTTAAGTTATCCCGATACTGGACAAAATCTTCTTTCGTCATATCAATTATTGCACTTTTGAGTACAGGCACAGAGAGCTTTTCAATAACGGAACCAATATTGTTTTTTACAACAAAACTAGCCATATCCTTCATATTAGATGCAATTACCGGGATACCAACCATGGCGTATTCGAACAGTTTATTAGGCATACAATAGTCGTATGACATACAAGTTTTTTCTATGATTGAGATTCCAACATCCGCAGACGAGGTATAATTTAGAACAATGGAGGGGATAACAGCCGGGTAAAAATAAATGTTATTAAACTGTTGAGACGTATCAATTACTTTATTTTCTAATACTCCGTATCCCATAAAGACAACAGCAACATCTTCATCTTGCAATTCAGAGAATGCTTTAAGAATTAGATTTATCCCCCTACCTTCCGTTAAGGCCCCTTGATATAAAAAAATTTTTGTATCAGTATTAATTCCTAATTCCTGTCTAAAATATTGACTTTTAGGGATGTTCTGGAGCTTAGGGGCATTCATTACAACAGTAGGCCGTTCGATACAATAAGCTGATGCATACCAATCAGCAATAGACTCGCTCACCACTATGGTTTTATCAACTTTATAAATCAGTATTTTCTCAACAAGCTTTGCAAGCTTTTTTCGAGTCCCCAATAAACCATTTCTTTCTGTTTCTAATTCATGGGCATCGTATACGAGCTTGGCTTTAAATATTTTTTTTAAAATATAACCTAATGGCAATAATCCTAATGAATGAATATTAATAACTGAAATGTTCTTCTTGAAATAACAAAAAAATAACATATAAGAAAATTCAAAGTATTTGATTAACTGTATGAGTAAATTATTGCCTAGGACTCTACTTTTCAAAGCCAAACGATTCACTATTACATTAGAATGTATTTTCTCCTCCTTGCGAAGGCCTTCAGCATGCAAAGATGCGATAAATACGGTATCAAATATTTTATTATCAATTAATGACGTAGCCTCTTTAATAATGCGACTTTCATTTCTAAATTCGGTTAGAGATATGTGTAAGTTGTTCAATTTTTCACCTGGTTATACTTTTTTTATAAAATTTCACTTTAAATTTATTGGTTAGTACTATCAATAATAATATAATAACAACAATTGAAAACAATAAAACGTCAAAAATAAAGCCACTGAGAGAAGTATCAGATAGATGCATGTAGTGAAGGGCTAACCATGATACGAATGCCATTTTTATTGGTGTTTTTTCAAGTCTTTGACAAATCACAGTAATAAAATGAAGTCCCACCCCGACAAAAAAAGGGGCAATAAATACTCCATAAACACCAAAATTAGCATACATTTCAGCCCAAAAAACTGTTGGTGCGGTCCCAACGATTCCTCGCTCAACAAGAGAGGGGAATTTCCAGTTCATAATTTCTACTGTTAATCTAAAAGGTTCAAATGGAAGTATTCCTCCAGGATTGGGGAAACTGCTCCCAAATAGAAAATCATGATGCACAGGAAAATACTCTAAGTAAAAATATGCAGGGGTTATACCGCCGGTAAATGCTCGACTAAAGATTGAAAGAAAAGCCGTACCATAATCATTTACTCCCATAAAAAAAACATAGAAAGAAAATAGTATTAAAATCATGATAGAAGCAATGAAAAATATTTTCTTTATGTCATATACATTATTCTTCATAATTGAAACGTAAACTAAAAACAAACCCATTAAAAACCAAATTAAAGGTGCTTTTTCAGCAGCCATTACAGCAGAGAAGGCGGCTAATAGAAATGTGATTAAAAATAAAATTTTAGACCACCACCTACGTATTAATAAGTGATTCGCATAAAAAGCAAAACAAACAAAAGAGATAACATCAGTCATAAACAATTTATACCAGTGATAAGAGCCCTCAAAATCATTCCCCATTGCACTTCTAGCAACTTTTGATTCACTCGCGCCACTTGTAAGCGCAACAAGTAGTGCTAGCTTGGGAATTTTCATAATATATACGTACAATACAGATACAGATATTATAGATAAAATTATAAGTCCAATAATTTCATTATTGGAAAGGGATCTGTATGGGATGTTATCCCATTTTTCATTTTTTCTTATTTTGACAGAAAAATAAATCCCCAAAGCCATAAAAAGAAGTGTAATCGAGTTAAAAAAAAACATATTGAGTACAATATATTTATCTACAACTCCTACCGCAATTCTATACTCATCCCAGCCAAAATAAAGAGGCAGTACGCCTATATATGCAAATATAAAAATAGAAATCAAAGCAAATGATGGAATAGAAAAACGGAATAAACTATATCCACTTCCTTTCATAATCAAGACGATAAAAAAAGGAAAAACTAAAAATAAAGCTATAAAGCAAGTATCAATAAACACATCATTGGCCATAATTAAAGACCTATAGACCTTTTCATTTTTCTGAAGAAATTCATAGTTGATTCTTGATTAGGATAATCGGTATATGATTTATTAGGTAAAATTAACAAGGCTTCGAATTGACTATCTGTAATACCGAGTTTACGAGCTATGTATCGCTTATCTTCTGCAAGTTCAATTAAGTCATATAGAGGCTTATTTAACTCAGCTAGAGCTTCATCTCGCGTAATTTGATTGGCAACAACCATGCTAGATAAATGCGCTTTTCTTTTATCAAAACCAAATTTAATTGGGAGGTAATGAGCCTGAAAAAATTTAGTCCATTTTGACTCATGATGTTTACCACCATAATTACGCCAACCATAATTATCTTGAAGAAATTCTACGGCTTGATTTTTATCATAATCGAGGAGGTTCAAAGGACTCACTACCTCAGTTTTTTTAAGATATGGCCAGTAAAGCTTCTGCTTAAAGAAGCTCATCAAAGGATAAGTTTTAAGCTTATTATTCCCGAAACGTTTATAGATGGCCTTAATATGAATACTGTCACTTGCATCATACCCCCAATTATTCGGTAGTATAGATTCACTAGTAAGATTGCTACCTGTAACGACATAACTAATGTTATTGTTAGCAGCAAACTCATAAAGCTTGGCAAAAAAAGAATGGTCTTGAGGTATGTCTTGATTAGCAACCGATGATTTTAAAAAAGCCAACTGTAAATCTTGCATTTCTTCCCAATCTACAACATATGTAAAAAGATCAAGATCTAATTTTTTAATTAAAGATTCGATATTTTGTACTGCTATTTCGGAATTCCAACCTGCATCGACATGTACAACAAGTGGTCTTAATTTCATTAACTTAACTGCAACATGGAGTAAATAGGAACTATCTATTCCTCCACTAACACCAATTATGCAATCATATTCATTATTTTTTCCATTATTTTTAATTTCTGAGGCCATTTTTTCTAATTTTTTTAAACCAGCATCGCCCGGGAACCACCCGTTATCAAGTTTAACTTTTGCTTCATGACAATGGTTACAAACACCATCAGAATTAAATTTAATATCAGAATCTGATGTGTCCATAATGCAACGAGTACAGACCTGAAGTTTTTGTGGTAACATAAAAATATCCTAAAAATAATTTAGCAGAGATTGCCTTTGGAGATACGGTAACAAATGTAAAATTCGACTACATATTTGACTAAGTATGAAATTGCATAAGTATAAAGTGCATAATCTAAACTTTGATGATTTACAGAGTAAGACATCCCCAAAGTCAACATAGTTATTAATAACAATTGAACATAAAGATCATATTTTTGATTATTGCCTAAGTATATTACATTAGCTATCGGGCTTACAATAAACGCAACCAGAAAGTTAAAGGCTAAGAATTGAGAAAACTCACCAGCCATTAACCACTCTTCACCAAAAACAAAGACAAACAGCTGAGGAGCAAAAAAGAATAGAGTACAAAATATTGGAAAAGCTATAACAAATAACCCAAAAGCAGTTTTAAATAAAAATTTTCTAAAATCTAGCCCGTCTCTCACAAAATCACTAGCTTTTCGTTTAAATACATCACCCACTGAATTGGCAATAATTGCAGTAGGAAGACCAATAGCTTTATTATGAATAGCTATTGAACCACTTATATCAGCACCAAAAAACTTGGTGAAAATTGCAATATGAAACTGACTGGAAAGCCTATCTAAAAAACTTGATAAAACTAAAAACTTAGGGAATCGGTTTAATTTTTTCGCAGTTAATCTTAGCGTTAAAAAACTAGGCGTAGTCCCAAACCTATTTAACGAATTACCTTTAGAATACAAATAGATAAAATTTACAAACATCCCGACCAAAGAACCTATTATTAATCCTTTATAGCTCCCTTCAAAAAAACCGTATGAAAGAGTTAAAATAGCCACTGTTATTGCTCCCAAAATTCGTCCCTTTGTCATTAAGGTATAATTTTGAAACCTGTTGTTCCAATAATAGAGAGCTAAATATGCAGATGAAAATATAATTCCTATGTACGATGCAAATAAAGTAAAGTAGATCCCTTCAATATCAAGGTCAATAAAGCTAACAATTAATAGACTAATAATGTATAAAAAACTACTCATAAATATACTAATAAATAAAACCAAATAAACACAATAAAATGCATCATGTTCGTCTTCCACTGCAATAATTGCATTTTCATATTTACACGTTGTAAACACACCTAATATAGCAACAACCATAGTAAACAACGCAAAAACGCCAAAGTCTGATGGAGAATAAAGTCGGGTAATCACAGGTAATGAAAGCAAGTTAATAAGTTGAGCAGATGCCGTACCGCCAGCAAGTTTGCTTACGGATTTTAGAAAGTAATTACTCATAATCACTTAAAAAACTTAGATAAGAAAAAACTTTGTCCCCCTCAAAAAAAACATCTTTATTTGGAATACCAACTTTAACATTATTTTTTAATGAATTTGAACCGAGACGAGACCAGCCTCCACCATGATATGGTAAATGAATAATACTCGCAGGATCATATTCTATATTTCCACTCACAAATCGAGAGTATTTATTATCTGTCTCTAAATTCGATAATGTGTTGTTTAATTGAGATATAATACGTTTGTGTTCAGTTTCATTTTTTTCTATGTCCCTATAGTAATTAAGTAGAAATAATACATTTATACTTCCATGAATAGTGTCTTCATACAACACATCCTCACTTGCAGCTCTTTCAGGAGTATTTATAGATATATAATCAGCAGCAGTCCAGCCTGTATAAAATATATCGGGCCAATAGTGCCATATCAAATGATCATCTATAACGACTAATTCGTTTTTGAAAGATTCAAATAACATAATGACTTTACTTAAATATTCGTAGTTATTAGTTGACTTATACAACTCGATCAAAGCTAAGGCATATGTATTTTGCATGTTCCAGGGTAACCAAACACCATCAGCCCAAAAGTTTATTCCCTTCTTAAATTTATACATTGAAGCACTAGCATCATAGTTATCTTCATAATAATTAAATAAATCTTTACCAATAGATTGAATTTTGATTAACTGGCTAGGTGAGGCTTGCTGATTGTTTGCAAGCTTTAATAAAACATATAAAATCTGAGTATTATCAATAAGCAAAGACAATTCAGTATTTTTATCTATAGAATATTTTTTAGTAGTCCATCCGACAAAATCTTTATCTGTATCAAACTCATACTGTCCCAGCAGACAATCAATGCTTTTAGAAATAATATGATTAAAAGGAAAACTGATATTGGTGCTATTGGTTCGTGCTAAGTAGGACATAGCCTCCAGACGGTACGATACGTACCAAGTTAATCGGCCTAAATCATTCGATGCACATGCTAAACTTAACATAGGGTCATATTGAACTAAGTGCTCTACAGCTTTTTCTAGTAATATAGACTCTTCAGTAGCCGGTGAATTAAGCTTACTAATAAACTGTACAGTCTTAGACCATGGATCAACTTCATAGATACTCCTACCAAAACCATCAAAAGAAAGACCTTTAACTAATATTTGATCATCAGAAAAAGACACTTTATCTGGGATGACAGTAATCGGTACAAGCGACATTTCAGCTAGAGTAAAATCATATATCAATATATTATTTTCTTTGCCTCCAAGGGAAGAATAATGTCCAATTAGAAAACCATCGTTAATCGATAGATTTTTATATAAACCAGTGGGCAGCTCTAATAAATTATTATTAAAGTAAACTTCAGACATAGAAACACTATTGATGTGCAACGAATATGCATAATCACCATTATTGTTAATAACCGGATCAAATGGAATACCATTTTGAATAGTAGAAAGGAGCTTTTCATTTCCCGTGTTTAAATCAATAGTTATAATATCAATTTTTTTTGTATTATTTACTGAAGTAAAAACAATATGATTATTATCAGCAGAAGAAAATGACTGAATTATATTTTGATAGTCTACACCATTGATTATAAACGTTAGTTTTTCGCTGTCATATACAACATTATCTGACACACTAAAGTATCTTTCATCATTACTTTCGTTTTCATTGCTACTTTCATCAGAGATATTACAGCCGACTACAGTAACAAGGGTTAGATGCAGAATTAGAAAACGTATTAACATAACAGCACTTCTTAGCTTTACGACATTAGAGAAAAAAAGTTGTTCCATGATTATTTTCGTACTATAGGTAGCCATGCATAGGAAGGCTAAACACCCGTTCAGCTAACTTTTCAGCAACAGGAAAACATCCGCTTTTATAACCTAAGTTTGAAAATGCAGTCTGTTGATGCATACAAGTACTATAATAAACCATAGTAGGTATCCCTTTAGTTTTATAATCAGCCATAACCTCATCACGATTTACATCTACAATCGTATATTGAGCCCACGAGCTGATATAACCATCAGGCACTTGTGGCGTCTTAAGTTTGTTAGCTAGTTCTCCTTCATAGTTTATTGCTGCTTCATTCCGATTGATTAGTTCTTGTGGAAATTCAGCTAATTTCTCTAATAAAATAGCTGCTTGAATAGTATCTAACCGACTGTTCATACCGATACGGACATTATCATATTTATCACTACCCTTACCATGAATTCTGTATGAGCGAACTAAATCTGCGTATTCGTCGTTATTAGTAAAAATAGCACCACCATCGCCATAACAGCCTAATGGTTTTGCTGGAAAGAAGCTTGTTGTTGCAATATCACCAAAGCTCCCCGCTTTCTTTCCGTTGATTGAACCGCCAAAACCTTGAGCGGCGTCTTCAATTAATTTCAAGTTGTATTTTTCAGCAATTTTTTCAATTTCGGGATAGTTCGCAGGTAAACCGAACAGATCAACTGCAATAATTGCTTTAGGCTTTAACTTACCTTCTGCAATTGTTCTTCTAATTTGGCTTTCTAGACTTTGTGGGCAAATATTAAAAGTTTGCTCATTTGAATCAACAAATACAGGAGTAGCATTGGCAAATGATATAACTTCAGCTGTAGCAAAAAATGTAAACGTAGGGCAAAAAACTGCATCACCTTCTTTAACATCTAACACCATAAGTGACAGCGTTAAAGCGTCAGTACCATTAGCACATGTAATAACATGTTTAACCCCTACATAGTCAGCAAGATTCTGTTCTAATTCTTGTACTTCTGGGCCCATGATGTATTTCCCATGCGCTAACACATCTGCAATACGTTTATCAATTTTGTCTTTTAAATGTTCGTATTGTGCTTTTAGATCAATAAATTGCATTGTATTTTACTCAGAAAGAATGATTAATAAAGAATTATCTAGCTGATAAATCTCATTTGTATGTGCACATGTAACAGAGGAATTCCCAACTAATGGCAAATCTAACTGCTCGCCATACTTACTCATCCATCCGATCTGTTTTGCAGGTACTCCAACCATTAACGCAAAAGGTTTAACATTTTTATTTACCACAGCTCCCGCACCTACAAAGGCATATTCCCCGATAGTAATACCACAAACAATGGTGCAATTAGCGCCTAAAGTAACACCTCTTTTAACAAGTGTATCGCGGTATTCATCCTTTCGCTCTACACCAGAACGCGGGTTATAAACATTGGTAAAAACCATACTAGGTCCACAAAACACTTCTTCTTCTAAGTGAACATTATCGTAAACTGACACATTGTTTTGTATTTTACACTTATCGCCAATAGTTACTTTATTGCCAATAAAAACATTCTGCCCAAGAGATACACCTTCTCCAATCTTAGCTTGAGAACAAACGTGTACAAAATGCCAAACACGACAATCGTTACCTATTTGAGCTCCATCATCTACGATGGCACTTTCATGTTTATAATAGCCTGACATTTTAGCTCCTACAAACCGTTGATTTTATTAACAAATGGATGGGTTTCGTCTTCAGAGCCTTCCACTATTTTACCACTACGCATTTTATCGACAGTTTCAATACAATGACGAGCATCTTCTAGGCCATAACCTCTACCCGCTAATATCTCTTGATAACTTATGGTATGTAAATCAGTAAAACCACCTGAGAATTCAAGTTCATCTCCATCACAAGTTATTGAACGATATGTTGGTTGTTTACCAACTATTGATTCAGGTAAATCGTCAGCATCAATAGATAAAAACCAACGTACTTTTGCATTTTCGTACTCTAAATATCCGGCTGCTTTATCTTCACTCTTGAAATGCAAATCATTGCGTTCTAATTTTCCAAAAATGAAGTGCAACATATCAAAAAAGTGAACACCAATATTAGTTGCAATACCGAATGACTTACGTGGTTCACCTTTCCAGCTTTCCATATACCACTTACCGCGAGAAGTAATATAAGTAAGCTCTACTTCGTGCTTTTCATCTGATTTACTTTCTTCAACTTTTTTCTTCAAATCTAAAATAGCTTGATGGTGACGTAGTTGTAAAATATTATAAACTTTCTTACCCGTTTCTTTTTCTACTAAAATTAAATCTTCTAGCTCTTTTATAGTCGGTACCAAGGGCTTTTCACAAATAACATCACAACCCAGACGTAAACCAGCTGATATGTGTGAATGATGTAAATAATTAGGTGTACAAATAGAAACATAATCCAGCTTAGTACTTTCATCACGATTTAATTTATGAGCAAAATCATAGAAACGTTCAAATTCAGTAAAAAATTCACTTTCGGGAGAAATACTATCAATAATTCCAACTGAATCGTTAATATCGTAACAAACACTCAGGTGATTATTAGTTTCTTTTATTGCTTTCATATGGCGAGGTGCTATATAGCCTGAAGCGCCAATTAGGGAAAAATTCTTCACGTTGTGTTTCCTATAGTCTAATATCTGAGTCTTTCGTGTCTAAAACATACTTCACATCGTAAAGTACATGCTTATTTTTTCCTAGCGATCTAATTTTTTCAACGCCCATCGCTTTGAATTCTTCATGATCGACAGCAAGAACAATTCCATCATACTTATCATGTTCGAGTTCACTGACTAATTCAATACCATACCCATGTTTAACTTCTTCTGCACTTGCCCAAGAGTCATAAACATCTACGCTCATATTAAAGTCTTTCAGCTCTTTAATGATATCTATAATTTTTGTATTACGAACATCAGGGCAGTCACCTTTAAAAGTAATTCCTAAAACAAGAATTTTAGCTTCATCGACATGAATTTTTTTACTGGCTAGTTTCTTAACCAATTGTGTAGCAACATATGCTCCCATTCCATCATTAATACGACGTCCCGCCAAGATCACTTCTGGTCGGTACCCAACTTCTTGGGCCTTATGAGTCAAGTAATAAGGATCAACACTGATACAATGGCCACCGACAAGACCTGGTTTAAAATGCAAAAAATTCCATTTAGTACCTGCAGCCTTTAATACTTCTTCTGTATCAATATTTAATTTATTAAAAATTTTAGCAAACTCATTAACGATAGCGATATTCAAATCACGTTGTGTATTTTCAATCACTTTAGCTGCTTCAGCAACTTTTATCGAACTCGCTTTGTGTGTTCCGGCAATAATGATTGAAGAGTATAAATCATCAACAAACGTCGCAATTTCGGGTGTAGAGCCTGATGTTATTTTCATGATTTTAGTCAGAGTGTTAATTTTATCACCTGGATTAATACGTTCAGGAGAATAACCAGCAAAAAAATCTTGATTAAAAACCAGACCGGATACTTTCTCAATTATTGGTAAACAAACTTCTTCCGTTGCTCCAGGATAAACAGTAGATTCATAGATCACGATGTCACCCTTACATATTACACCACCAAGCATTTCTGATGCTTTTTCCAATGGAGTTAAATCAGGTGCATTATTATCATCAATGGGTGTAGGGACAGTAACGATATATATGTTAGCGCTCTTTAAATCAGCAACCTCATATGAAAAGTCAAGGTTAGTGACATCTGCTAATTCAGATTCACTGACTTCTAAAGTACTGTCTTTCCCTTTTTTAAGATCACTCACTCGTTTTTGATTAATATCAAAACCTATCGTTTGATATTTTTTACCAAATTCAACAGCTAGCGGTAAACCGACATATCCAAGTCCAATGACTCCAACAGTTACTTTTTCAAGTGAAAAATCCATTCTATTTGCCTATATTTATATGTTAACTTTAAGTAGTAGTATTGAACTAATTCAACACTAGAACTCTGGTTTGTTTTACGTCTGAATCAAAAAATTGTCGCCATTGCGGCATATCTTATGTAACCAACTGACTTTTATTCATTAAAAAGCCAGCTATTATAAAAATTTTGTAATTCAACTTTTTTTTCGCCAATAGGCTCTCTTATTAAAAACTTTTAATAAAACTATAAACTTCGCAGCACACTTTATAATTCTGCTTTATTTGTGACTAGAAAAAAATTCAATAATATTATTACCCATCGACTTCTAAAGTCTAGCTTTGAGAACTTTTATTAGAAAAGTATCTAACCAGTACAATTAACACTGATAACATTCCACCAAGCATTGTACCGAGTACAACTATTAATGCACGTTTAGGTCCTGCTTTCTTTTCTGGTACTTGTGCAGGATCAATAGTTTTAAGAACATATTCTGGAGAGACCTTAGTTAGCATCATATTTTTCGTTTGCTCTTCAATTAATTGATAGAACACTGTTTCCATGGCGCTTACTTCTGTTTTTTCAAGTTGAGTGGTTAAGTAGTCTATTGATGCTTGCGCTTCTCTTTCATCTTTTTCACGCATGAAGTTGTTTACGTCTGCAACCAACCAAATTAACCATTGTTTGGCTATTTTTGGTGAATAAAATTCAATTTCTATGGTTACTAGCGAGGTTGTTTTATCTTGTGATGTGGAAATCAGCTTGAGCAACCCTTGATATGCTTCCCAAGGAGATGGATTAGCTGTTTTGGGATAAGATACTTCTCTTACCCATTTTTTACTGTTCTTATCATAAATTTCGCTATTGATAATAAGCTGTTCGTTAACTCTATCCCACTTTTTAGCGGCCATTAATGGTACTAACAATTCATGCTTATCAATATATGTTTCAAGAAATGCACGTGACTTTATAATTTCTAGGGCAAGCGCTGTTTTATCAGTACCGTTACCGCCTAAACTAACACCTGCAAGACTGGCTAAACCACCCAATTGCCCGGCTAGTGCGCCCATACCACCGCCTCCTTCACTTGAGGCAGGAGAAAGTAGTACTGATGCTTTGTATACATCAGGTTTTGATAGTGCGAAGGAAATTGAGGCTGCAGTAAATATGAAAGATATTACGATGATAGTAAGTTTACCTGACCAAATTGCACGCCATAGCTCAGCCAGATCTATTTCATCATCTGAATTATTTTGTAATGCATACTGTTGCGACATTTGCTGAGATAGAAGTATTTCTTCTGGAGAAAAAGTAGTACCTGTCAGTTTTTCACTACTTTGAGTTGATTGATTTGCAGTATTTGGCACTGGCACATATTCCATTAATAGCTATTTAATTGCTGTAAGGTCTATCCCTACGAAAACTTGCCGGATTATACTGCTTTCTAATGCTATGTGTAAAGGGCAATGCCCAGTTAGCTGCAACAAAACATTCATGAAATATCGTAGTAGAATATTTTTCTTGGGTTGGCTTTCGATGACTAGGCGATATAATTATACTGTAAAGCTGAATTTATTTAAGTATATTGTATTCAACCTGCCTCAAAGATCCTGAAACAAGTTCAGGATAACGGTATTTGTTGCATTCACTTTTATATACTCTCTGTTCTCCCCCCGATAAAACGGACACATTTATTTTTACACTGTAGTGTTTAATATTCTATTGGTGAACAATAACTTAACCCTAAATGCATCCCCACGCATTGTAATATTTGTTAGTGGAACTGCCATGCTTCCCTAGTAATTCTTTATCACTTTTAACCACGTTATCGCGGATAACGTTCTCTTTAATTGAATGGAAAAATGACTATATATGCGTATTATCAATTCACTTTCAATCTGACTTAAACTACGATCAATCCCCTCTCTTTTTAATGCTTTTTGTTAGACTTGCCCTCGCTGCTCAACAGTTCTGTCGGTATGCATCATTTGAACACCTTGAGGCTTTCGTTTTTATCGCATCATTTAGTGTTCGTTGGTCACTTCCATTATCCTACTTTTATCTAAATCCCAGCTAATAATACGCGGGGAATATAAAACCATTATCACTGACAAATAACCCGAACACCTTTCACTTTTAAGTAAGTGACATCTGCAACCCAAATTTTATCTTTACCAATAGGGACCGACACCACCAGGGCAAAAGTTTCTCATGTCGCGAAAAAGCGTTTTGAACCAGCCGCACGGTTGTTTACTCTTAGAATCAGAATAGCCATCCAAAGCTCACGGTATAACCGTTCTCCCCCTTTTTCTGATATAGTAACATGCATTTAACATTGCTTAAAAAATGTGAGGGCTTCCATAACGTCCTTTATTTTCAGTAAATATATGTTGGACTTTTTCTTTCCGCTCTGCGCCTTCTATTGCACTCGCACTAAGCTGGAGGGTTCGCCAAACCTTGTAGCCATCTATAGAGACGCTAAAGAAATCTGATAGCCTATCGTCCTTTATTTTTGCGTTAAGCTTTTCGATAAATCGATATAGCCTGATCTTCCTCGGCAACAAACCACTGCAACTTTTTTACGTTTATCGGCCACGATTATTCCATCACGATATTCTTTTCGCCATCGTGACAGCATGAATGGGTGGATGTCGAGTTTTTCAGCTACGGATTTTGTTGTGAGGCCAATAACAAAACTTAATTGAATCACGTTAACTTTAAAGTCGTTTAAATACTTCCAAGTTCGCCTTGGATTATTGCATTTAGGCATAGACATCTCATCTTTAGTTAGATTTTGGTATCCATTTTATCGAGGGAGGAACACCCTGCCTTCATGCTACTTTACTAGTTAAACTTTTTAGCTAGTTTAGAAATTTCTACCCAGTCATTATTTATAAGGGATTGCTGCTGCCGTTTATTCCATCGTCTCATTTCTCTTTCTATAGCCTCTGCTTCCTGTTCAGTATTAAACTTTTGTTGGTGAACTAATTTAACAGGTAAGTTTATATTCATGCCAACGAGTAACTTTTTATATTTATCATACTTTGCTAGAACGATGGCTAGTTCGTCGCAGCAGCCTGTATGGTAGGTTCCGTCCATAGACTGTAGAATATATACATAGACTATTGTATTCATCTCAAAATCCTTTTTTACATTTTATTTACATTGTCAGTATTGTAGTTGCCCTTTTGTTCTTTACCAGTTTTTATCTTAGATTATTTAGCTTTTTGTACTTATTTTTTACATATTAAAGCTAGTGTTGATTTTTGTGCTCTGCAATGACGAGATCCTGAAACACAGGGTTATAGTTCAAGATTAAGCCTAAGAACTAGATCCTGAAACAAGTTCAGGATGACGGAGGGTG
>Ga0105356_10001733_pt1 | contig 21763 bp, 18 predicted proteins | sample GOMGulsemesocosm_3_FD_83502 | JGI IMG/M metagenome (GOLD analysis project Ga0105356, IMG submission 83502) | Methane-oxidizing microbial communities from mesocosms in the Gulf of Mexico - GOM9D Gulf of Mexico | ecosystem: Environmental > Aquatic > Marine > Cold seeps | place: Gulf of Mexico... | reverse complement strand
TTTTGTTAACAACGAATTGTTTTTTGTTACAGACGACTCTGTAGTCATAGGAATACCTAAATTATAATAGTTATAGCCAGCGTTTTTATCATTGCAGGCAGGTGATGTCTAGTCTTTGACGATAAATGTATCAACGCAAGTATTGTCAGGGTGTAAAGCTAGTATTATATTTTAGTTTTAGCGTATAATCTCGCCATTGAAAATTAGCTAATTTATAGGAATAACATGGCTACTGAGCAAGCTTTAATACAGCGTAGTAATAACAGTTGTGAATTATGTACTCAAGCGGATAACCTTGCCGTATATCCAGTTCCCCCTACTAGCGACTTAAGTGCGCAGCAATGTGTGTACCTTTGTCAAAACTGTCAGAGTCAAATCGAAGGTGAAGTAGCATTAGATCTTAATCACTGGCGTTGTCTAAGTGACAGTATGTGGAACCAAGAGCCTGCGGTTCAAGTAATGTCTTATCGAATGTTGCATAAACTCTCTAGCGAGAGCTGGGCTCAAGATGCACTAGACATGATTTATCTTGAAGATGACGTAAGAAAATGGGCAGAGCAGGGCATTGCTGCTGCGCAAACCAATGGACCTACTCGTGATAGTAATGGCGCTGAGCTACAAGATGGCGATAACGTCACCTTAATTAAAGATTTAAAAGTGAAAGGCGCTAACTTCACCGCAAAACAAGGCACTATGGTGCGTGGTATCTCATTAACAGATAATCCCGAGCATATTGAGGGTAAAGTTAATGGCACCCGTATTGTGCTTGTGGCTGCTTACTTGAAGAAAGCTTAATCTTTTTACTTTGATATGTTTAGCTGGTCGTTAAATTTTTTGCTGTATATCGCTAAGTTTTGTTTTTTATAAGTCTTATGATTAAATTAACGGTTAAAAACAAAAAAGGCTGTTAACTTTATAAGTTAACAGCCTTTTTATTATTCGTTGTGCCTGACTAACTAATTAACACAATAGTTAACCATTTAGTTACTGCAGGAGAATACTAAAAGTTATCTTTACGATAAGACTCACAAGCTTCTTCATCTTGACACTGACCGTATAGGTATAAACTATGGTTAGTGAGGGTCATATTATGTGCTTCAGTAATATCAGTTTGTCTTTGTTCAATAATATCATCTTCAAATTCAACTACTTTACCGCATTTCAAACACACTAAATGATCATGATGATTTTTATGAGAAAGTTCAAATACTGATTTTCCACCTTCAAAATGGTGGCGAGTAACAATACCGGCATCATCAAATTGGTTTAATACCCGGTAAACAGTCGCTAAACCAATTTCTTCATGCTGTCCTAAAAGTAGCTTGTAAACATCTTCAGCACTAATATGTTGATTTTTCGGTTGCTGTAATATAGCTAAAATTTTAATACGTGGCAGGGTGATTTTTAATCCGGCTCGTTTTAATTCTTCGTTTTGATCTGCCATGTAAATTTTTCTCTATGGGGGTAATAACTAGTTAGATAAAAGTATAGGGTGTTATTTACTTTGGTTAAAGTATTTGTTTGATTAATTATGACTTTTTTTCGTTTAAGTGCATATAAAAAAAGCTCATTTACAGAGCTTTAGTCATTAGATGCGCGCTTAGTCGTACTGTATTACTATTCAGCTAATTCAGCTAAGCACATTTCATCATTAAGTTGTTCAACCCATTGGCTGACACGCTGGTCAGTTAATTCAGACTGTCGGTCTTCATCAATACATAAACCGATAAAGGTATTTTCATCAACTAAGGCTTTAGATGCTTCAAATTCATAACCCTCTGTAGACCAGTTACCAACCACGATACCACCTTTACTTTCAACAATATCACGTAAAGGTTCCATCGCATCACAAAAGTATTCAGCGTAATCTTCTTGATCGCCTAAACCGAAGATAGCCACTAATTTATCGGCGAAATCCACTTCTTCTAGATCAGGTAAAAAATCATCCCAATCACATTGGTTTTCACCATAATACCAAGTAGGAATGCCTAAAATAAGTAGATCGAACTCAGCGATTTCTTCTTTAGTGCTTTTGGCGATGTCTCTCACATCGATCATTTTTTTGCCCAGTTTTTTCTGGATCATTTTACTTACAGCTTCTGTATTGCCGGTATCACTACCGAAGAATAAACCTACGATTGCCATGGGAATTTACCTTTACTTCAATTTAATTTGTTAATTACATTCATTTTCTAACGATTGTATCAGTAACGATTCTATTAACTCGCTACGACTAACCTGTTTAGTTTTCGCTAATTCGTCGAGTTGTTCAAAAACACTTAGGTGTATTTTAAATTCAACTCGTTTCAAACCTTTAGTCTTATCGCGTTTAACTTGATTACGCTTATTTATCTTAATTTGCACCTTACGTGGGTGCGGGCTTGTTTTAGGACGCCCTGGCCTTTTTTCATCACTGAATAAATCAATGGTGGTTAAATCTGTTAACTCTTTAGCCATTAGCCAACACCCTGACTTTCCCAGATGAACTGAATAATGCCTTTAGCAACAAAACCAGCGCAGCCTAGAAACAGCACAAAATAGACTACTAACTTACCCATTTTAGGGACATCATTTTTTTTCATCACATCATGGATGGATAAGCCAATAAAACCAAAGATAAAAAGAAAAAATATATTAAGACCAATAGCTTCTATTAGCTCTAAATGTTCTGCTAGCATATTTATTGTCGAACTAAACGATTCGTCCTCTAAAAATGGCGGCACTATAGCATAGTGTAATCATAAACTCATGTGTTTTCATGGCTATTGTACACAAAATCATAGGGGCTTTTATTGTCTGATTCATTACCTTTTATTACCGAATTTTACGATAGCGCTTACTTAGTTAAAAAATCCATCACTATCTTATTAAAGGCAATAGTTTTTTCTGCGTGTAACCAATGACCAGCACCTTGAATTATTTTCGCTTTCGCCTGAGGGAATAGGGCGATGATCTGTTGTTGATGTGATGGCATTATGTAATCGGACGCGCCCCCTTTAATAAAAAGCGTTGCCCCGTTAAAGGGATAGCCAGATTTACTTTCAATTCCTTTCATTATTTGTGGATAAGCTTGTTCAATATTATTTAGGTGGCATTTAAAGTAAAACTCACCTTGGTCATTGATGGCAATATTACGTAATAAAAATTGTCTAACGCCGTTATTATCTACATAAGGCGTTAGTTGACTATCAGCCTCTTTACGTTTAGTAACGGTAGTGAAGTCAATTGCTTGTAATCCTTTTATAATGGTTTGATGGTGAGCAGGATATTGCACTGGCGCAATATCAGCAATAATGAGTTTGTTAACTCGGTCAGCATGGGTTAATGCTAGCTGCATGGCAATTTTACCGCCCATAGAGTGGCCGAGTAGATGGCATTGCGCAATGGCTAATTCATCCAGAAGGTTGATAACATCTTGAGCTAACTCAGCATAACTCATACCGGCTTGATGAAAAGAATTGCCGTGATTACGAACATCTATGCTGGTTACGCAATAGTTTTCTGCTAATATTTTAGCAACCATATTTAAGTTTTCTAAACTGCCAAATAAACCATGTATCAAAACAATGTGCTCGCCTTGGCCCAATTGCTGGTAATTAAGTAGCGCTGCAGAACTATTATTTGTCATTTGTGTGCTTATTCATTAAAAAAATTCAACTTATGATAATTTTACCATGAAATAAAAGGTAGTTTGGGTATAATCTTGCCGCAATTAAATTTTTGCTGATGAGCAGTGGGATCCTTAATGAAAAATATCGAAATAGACGAAGAGCTTTACCAACATATTGTTTCTAACACTCAAGCTATAGGTGAAAGTGCTTCCAGTATTTTACGCCGATTATTGGCTTTAGAAAATATTAGCACGGCAGATTCACAAAACGTGGTGAGTAATGTTGACGCGACTAGTGAAACAAACAGCACGAGTAATAATGCTGTAACACAACCAAGTGAAGATGTTGTTAACCCAAGCCAAAGCAGAGAAAGTGTTTTTAATTTCATTAACAAAGAAGAGTTAGCGATGCAGCGTGGCGCTGTTGGCCGGTTTTTACTCATTTTGGCCGCTTTATATCGAGCAAATATCGATAGCTTTCAGGTGGTTATTGAAATATGTGGCCGTGACCGCTTATACTTTGCTAAAAGTGAAGCGGCGTTATCTGCCAGTGGGAGTAGTATTAAACCAAAACAAATTCCTGATAGCCCGTTTTGGGTTATGACTAACTCGAATACCACGCGTAAAAAGATGATGTTAACCAAAGCGGCAATGTCGCTAGGTTATGATGACGCTGAAGTTGAAAAAATCAGAGACTTACTCTAGCGCCTGTGCGCAATTAACTCATAATCGATTACTACGTTAGCTTAACGGTGACGTAGATAAATTTACCAACACAAGGACTTATAATGTCAGTGCACCCATATGCCGGTAAACCTGTTAGACCAGAAGATAGAATTAACATTGGACTTTTGGTTAGTGATTACTTTTTACAAACTCCTGATGTAACCACTACCGCAGAGCGAGTAAGTTTTGGTACTTCGGGTCATCGAGGAAGTGCATCTAAACGTAGTTTTAACGAACAGCATATTGTGTCAATTTGCCAAGCGGTTGCCGAATATAGAGCATCTGCCGGCATTACTGGACCATTATTTCTTGGTAAAGACACCCATGCGTTGTCTGAGCCGGCCTTTGCGAGCGCAATTTCGGTGCTTATTGCTAATGGCGTTAAGGTTGTTATTCAAAACGATTCATTAACCGGCAGAGGTTTTACACCGACGCCAGTGATCTCTCGTCTGATTATTTGTCACAATAACATTGATAGTAATGAAGTAGCTGATGGCTTGATCATTACCCCTTCTCATAATCCTCCTTCCGATGGTGGTATTAAATATAACCCACCGCATGGTGGCCCAGCAGAAGGCGATATCACCAAACAAATAGAGCAAAGAGCAAATGAGTTGATTGCTGCGAATTTAACAGAGGTTAAACTGGTTGCCTTTAATCAAGCAATTGAGTCGCCCTTATTAGTTCAGCAAGATTTTATTGACTTTTATGTTAGCCAACTAGAACAAGTTATAGATATGCAAGCTATTGCTAAAGCAGGCGTCACTATTGGTGTTGATCCGCTTGGTGGCTCAGGTATCGACTATTGGCCGGTGATTGCTGAAAAATACGGTATAAATATCAAGGTTGTAAATCCTGTTGTTGATGCCAGCTTTGCCTTTATGCGCTTAGATAAAGACGGTAAAATCCGCATGGATTGTTCATCACCTTATGCGATGGCTGGCCTTATTGCGATGAAGGATGATTTCGATGTCAGTGTCGGTAATGATCCTGACTTTGATCGCCATGGTATTGTGACTAAAAGCGGTGGTTTGATGAACCCTAATCATTATTTAGCGGTCGCGATTCAATATTTAATGACTAACCGCACTTGGCCGCAAACAAGTAAAATTGGTAAAACATTAGTTTCAAGTTCATTGATTGACCGAGTAGCGAATAAAATTGATAGGCCGCTTTCAGAAGTGCCGGTTGGTTTTAAATGGTTTGTTGATGGTTTATGTGATTCAAGCTATGCGTTTGGCGGTGAAGAAAGTGCTGGCGCGGCATTTATTGCCCGAGATGGCAGTACTTGGACCACCGATAAAGATGGTTTTATTATGGCGTTGTTAGCGGCAGAAATACTTGCTGTTACTGGCCAAGACCCCCATCAACATTACCTCGAACTAGTAGCTGAATTAGGTCAACCTTGCTATGGGCGTGTGGAAGCTGTAGCTTCTTTTGAACAGAAAAAAGTATTAACCGCACTCTCAAGTGATGATATAACCGCGGATACTTTAGCGGGTGAAAAAATCACGCAAATTTTATCGCACGCGCCAGGGAATAACGCGGCAATTGGTGGTATTAAAGTGACTACTGAAAATGGCTGGTTTGCGGCACGCCCATCGGGAACTGAAGAAATATATAAAATATACGCTGAAAGCTTTATCGATGAGCAGCATTTACAAGATATTATTAGCGAAGCGCAAGAGATTGTTAGTGCTGCCTTTAGAGCAGCCGGTTTATAGTAATACAAATACAGCGTTTAGAGTACATAGCGTAAAGTGTAGTGTTTAATCTACATAATTTAAGGTAAGTGTTTAAAGAAAAGTACAGGCCTATTATCTCATTGGTAATAGGCCTGTTATGATTAAAGACAAGCTAAAATATAAGGTTAAAAGCAAGGTTAAGATTTTTATGGCATATCCACAGCAGCAGTTATCAGCAGATCAACTTCAAACACAGTTACGCACTAATGGCGACTTTTTACAGTTGACTCGTAGCCATGAGTTTTCCATGCCCGCATTTACGTTTGATGTTAGTTGTGCAACGGGATTGGCAGTAATGAAGGTTTCTGTGTTAGATACAGGGATTATCATTTTTGAACCTATTAGCTTTGCTAACGATGCGAAAGACATAAAAGATATTGTGCTCTCAAGTGCTGTTCATGGTAATGAAACGGCACCGATTGAAATCTGTAATGATTTAATTAAAAAATTATTACTCGGTGAATTGGTACTAAAACATCGGGTGCTCTTTTTATTTGGTAATCCGCCGTCAATTAATATTGGTGAACGCTTTGTTGAAGAGAACTTAAACCGTTTGTTTTCTGGTGGTCATACGTTAGATCAAGGCCAAGGGGCTGGCTTAATCAATAAAGAGCGTCATCGTGCGTTGTTATTAGAGCAAGTTGTCGAACAGTTCTACCTACAAGGTCATGGCGAGCGACTTCACTATGATTTACATACCGCTATTAGAGGCTCTAAGAACGATAAGTTTTCGGTTTATCCGTTTATTCATGATAAACCTAGAGATAAAGCTCAACTAGCCTTTATGAAAGCCTGTGGCATCAATACTATTTTGCTCTCTAATTCACCAACTACCACTTTTAGCTATTTTTCATCGAATGAGTTTGATGCCCATGCGTTCACCGTAGAGCTTGGCATGGTGAAACCGTTTGGTGAAAATGATATGGCTAATTTTAGTGCGACTATAAGCGCATTATCACAGCTTATCAGTGCTGATAGTGTCAATGTTGTGCCGTACCAAGCCGATGATTTTAATTTGTTTACCGTGGCTCAAGTCGTAAACCGTCATCATGAAAATTTTGTGCTGCATTTTAGTGATGATGTTGAAAATTTTACTGATTTCCCTATAGGTACTGTGATTGCGACTGATGGCGAACATGAGGTTAAAACGGTAACGGCAGGCGAGGCCATTATCTTCCCTAATGCCAATGTTGCTATTGGTCAACGGGCGATACTCACCGTAATTCCAGCGAATATTGATGAATAAAACGTTATGAAAAAATAAGCACTTTAATAATAGTGATAAAAAAACCGATAAAATCTTTATCGGTTTTTTTATGTTTGCTTATCGGTAGTGCTCGTTAAAATATGTTTTAAGCGCTACTTAAAGGCGATAGCAATACAAAAAGCAATAAACCAAAATCCAGAGAGCAGTTGCCAAATTAATAATGGATGAGTATCCATTAACAACGCTTTATGCTCTTTCTTATATTTTGGGTTGGGGGTTTTCAACTCATGAACGAACTCGAACACATCTTCATAGCCACGTTCAGGCTTAAACCTAAGACCTTTTTTAATGGCGCCATCAATCCAAATAGGTACTAACGGGTTATGATCAAAACAAGGAACGTATTTGGTATTAAGATAATGTTTTTCGGTTCTACATTTACTAAGCTTACCGTCAAAGGGCTCTTTACCGGTAAGCATTTCGTAGACGATAACCGCCACTGAAAATACTTCTGATTGCACGGTACTTCTACTGGTGAGTACTACTTCAGGTGCTGAATAACTTGCAGTACCCAGTACACCATCATGATCTAACGGCGTAGAAATTTCAGCAATACCTTTGCTATAACAAGAGCCAAAATCTATGATTTTAACCTCGCCGTTAGTATCAATCATGATATTGGCAGGCTTTATATCTTGGTGCAATATTCACGGCGGTGTAACGCTCTTAAGCCTTTTTCAATTTGCTCAACAATATAAATAACATCTTGTACCGCTGGATTAGGGTTTTCTTTAATCCATTGCTCTAGCGTGATTCCTTCAATAAACTCGGTCAGATAATAAAGCCATTTTTTCGGTTTATTTGGCTCGGCAATTTTAACCACATGCGGGCTTTGAATACGACTACCAATCCAGCTTTCCATAATAAAACGGTCTATATAAGCGAAATCATCATCAAAATTAATTGAGGGGGTTTTCATACAATAGCGTTGGTCGGTATTGATATCTCGCACCACATATACTTGGCTGCGATTATTGACATGAAGATGCTTTTCAACACGGTAATCATCAATAACAGTATCTATTTCCAAGAACGGCGGGAAGGGGAGCTCTGATAGCTTACGGCCCATCTCATTCATGGTTTGCTTAGGGAGAGTATCAACGCGTAATATTTGGCAACTGAGGTTATCTTTACTGTTTTGTTTAAGTGCTAAGGCTATTAGCCCATCACAACAGTGTTCAAAATCGGTTTCTGTGGCATTAGCTTCAAGGTTATTTAACGCCTGTTTAAGTTGATTATCTTTAATGAAATCATGAATACCGTCGGTGCTTAAAAAATAAATATCGCCTAATTCAATGGCAAGTTTATGATTATCTACATCAAGACTTACATCTAAGCCCATGGCTCTAGTTAGGTAAGATTGAGTCGAATTGATGGCGGTACTATGATCGCGGGTAATTTGTTCTAAATCACCTTTTCGTAAGCGATAAATTCGGCTGTCACCAACATGGAATATATAGGCGGTTTGCGATTTGAAAATAATGCTACTGAACGTGCTGACATAGCCTTTATGGACATCATTAAATTGTCTTCCTTGGCTGTACAACCAACGGTTTAATGCAGTTAACACTTGAGAGGTAGACTTTTCTACACTCCAACTGTCTGGGGTTGAATAGTAATCATAGAGGAAGTTATGAACACAGGTTTCACTGGCTTCTTTACCTGCTTCAGCGGCACTGACACCGTCGGCAATAACCGCAACTACACCTTTGTTGGTGATCAATGGCGCTTTGGGGATACGAATACCAATAGCATCTTCGTTTTGAGGTTTTACGCCGGCAATTGACGATTGTGCGACGGTAAAGCTGTACTCTGATTTTAAATGTTCAACCATCAAAAGACCTTTTCTTTTGCTAGGAGAGGTATAAAGCTCACCTAGCAAACACTTTTATTATTAGAATAAATAGTAGAATTATTTTGATACTAAAAGATTAATGTACTGAAATAAACTGTACTGTGCCGTCAGGCATTACTTCAGCCATTTTGCTTTTGGGCTCGTCTAAAAATAATGAACAAACTACCGCAAAGGCAACACCAGCAGAAATAGTGGCGAAGAATACTGAGGGGGATACAAATGAGTACACCAATAAAAATACTACTGCACCCACATTACCGTAAGCACCAACAGTACCCGCTATTTGGCCAGTTAACTTACGCTTAACCAAAGGAACTACTGCGAACACACATCCGGCGGCAGAGCCTAGGAAAAATGAGCAAATCATCATAGTGGCAACTACAGCGGCTAAAGGCCAATCGGCAGTAATTTGTGACATTACCAAGAAACCGATAGCTGCACCACTTAGCAAAATAACTAATGGTTTTTTACGACCATATTTATCACTAATAACCCCACCTGAAGGACAAGAAAGCACATCAACCGCAGCAAAACATGCACCAAAAATACCGGCAGCTGCAGTAGCGACTAAGAATGTATTTTCGAAGTATTGAGCTAACATTGAAATTACTGACAATTCCGCACCAAATGTTACCGCATAGCCGACACTTAAAATGGCAACTTGCTTAAACTTGTATTGCAGAATTTCGTCCATAGGTGGCGATTGCAACATCTCTTTATTTACTTGAAATAACTTTAATGTTTGATACGCAAGTAAAGCAAATAATAAGGCGTAGATCACATAAGAAGCCGTATTAGTAAGTAAACCTGCACCTAAAATAACGTCTGCACTGGTACCGGCAACAACACCTGCATCTGTTACCCGCCAGGTTAAAAGAGCTAAGGCCGCAATCATTGGGATGTTAAATAAAACACAAAAAACAAAATCGCTTTTACTGGTGAGTTCTAAACCACCGGACTTGTTAGGTTTAAAGTAGGTTGAACCAATAGGTGTGTCGGTTACTGCAAAGTAGTAAACAGCAGAGTACAGTAGTGCAATAACACCTGTTGTAGCAATAGCATAGCGCCAGCCGTCGTCACCACCAAATAAACTAGCCACATAAACGAGAGAACCAGCTGCTACGGCGGAGCCGACATTACCCATACCTTTATAGATACCTTCAGCTAATCCCAATTGATTTGCCGGGTACCATTCACTGATCATACGGATACCAATAACGAAACCAGCACCGACAAAACCCATCAAGAATTTAGCCAAAGCAAGCGTTTCAAACGTTTGTGCAAAGGCAAAAAAGAAACATAATAGCGCAGAGGCAATAAGCATAGCGGTATAGGAATTACGAGGGCCATATTTATCAACGAGCATACCCGTGACAATACGAGCAGGTATGGTTAATGCCACATTGAGAATCAATAATATCTTTGTTTCAATGTCGGTTAAACCCATACTTTCTTGGATAGTCGACATGAGTGGCGCATGACTAAACCACACTAAAAAGGTAATAAAGAAAGCCAGCCACGTGCTATGAAGAATTTTAGCTTTGCCTTGTAAGGAAAGAAAGCTTTGTTTAAAAGATGATTGACTCATTTAACTGCCTTGGTTTGATTGAAATTATAAAATGTAATTTAATCCACCAATGCAATAAATAAACCATAAGTTAACTCGTTGAAAATGCTTGTTATTTGTGGTTTTGGAATTATTAAACAAGGTTAATGCACCATAGTAGCTCTTAAAAATGAATGTTAATGCACCAAAACTATCAATTAATAGTCACTTATAGTGAAAATAAGTAATAAGCTTCTTTTGTTGTTATCAATAATATTGTGATGGCAGCTACTGCAATGAATATTAATAACACTAAAGTAGAATTAATTGGCAGCCGATTTTTAGCTCTGCTGTAGTTGAACACGTTTTTATTAAATATGAAAAAAACAGATTTCATAAATCAATTATTTGCCTGCTAGCAGCTCAATTATAAAGTTGATAAATTCAAAACTTGGTAGTATCTAAGGTGTTTGACTATAATAAATATGACGAGTAGCTGACAGTGTAATTATTGCCAACTACTAGATAAATTCTTACGCAGCAACACCATTCTACGGATGGAGTTTCGAGTTAATAAGGGTTACTACCTTATTTTACGTGTGTGATGCGCCTGTTTCAATTACATAATATTTGACTTGATGGATATTATATTAATTAGGCTAAGGCTATGAAATTTTTATTAAGTGTATTGCTTGTTTATTTGTTTGTTTTTCCTTCCTATACCCTCGCAGCGGACAATGCCGCTCAAAATATTTGCCAGTATATTGCGGCCGATGATCGAAATCGATTACGTAGTTTCCTTAAAACTAAGCGATTAAAAATTCGTAAAATTTTTGATGATATCAGCTGTAATGGCCAAAATTTACTGTTATTTGCCGATGGTCGCAGCTCTTTAGCAACGGCTGACTTTCTTATTTCGAAGTTACCTAAAGGCAAAGTGAAAAAAAATATTGCGGCAATAACCTCGGCAGATGTTTTAGCGATGGCAAAGAAGCGGGTTGAGTAACACTATACTATTTGATAGCGAGTAGAGAGTTAAATAAGGCTATAACATTGCCTAATATGGAGGAATGCTAATAGCCTCATATGTTAATCAGCTAATAGAGCTACAGTTAACTGTTGCCTAAACTAATACCTTAATCATTGCCTTAAGGTTCTCGCATTTGGGGCGGTGCTACAATGCGTACTTCTAAATGGGTTGATATCGAGGCCGCCACGACGAGTGTAGCGGGCAAAAACGGTAAGTGCTTCTAGTTGGCAATATTTTTGTAAGTCACAAAATATGCGTTCAACACATTGCTCATGAAATTCATTGTGCTGGCGAAAAGAAACCAAATAGCTGAGTAACACTTCATGATTTATCGCCTTGCCCGTGTATTCAATATATACCGTAGCCCAATCGGGTTGATTGGTGATTAAGCAATTAGACTTTAATAAGTGACTGACCAACTTTTCTTGAGTTAACTCTTTTGCAGCAAGGGCATTGTTTGCATTATTAACTTGAGCGTTTTGTAGCAGTTGCGCATCAAATTGGTAATTATCAACGCTAATATCTTCATCATCAATGCAAATGCTATCAGTTGCCGATACTCTTATCGCTAATGCTGGGCACTGCTCCACATTAAATAGTGAAACTTTTGCTGTTGAACCCGCTATGGCCGATAGATCTTTGACTAGGATATTCTTAACGGTGTTGATATCGTCAAACTTACTTTGATTAAAGCTATTTAAGTAGAGCTTAAATGACTTTGATTCAACAATATTGGCACTAGTGCAGTTGAAGCGAAATTCAGCAACTGCAACCATGGGTTTCCCTTTGCTATTAAGCCAAGACAATTCATAACCGTACCAAACATCTTCACCTATAAAAGGTAAATCATTGCTAGTTAGTGCTAAATCATCCCTATTTAAGCTTCTAGGTACCCCTTGCAGTAAATCTGGGGTATATTCACTGGTATATTCAGTGGTTTTACCCAGCGTTAATTCACTTAGTGATTTTTCATTTTGGTACGTTGCCATAATTTTATCTTTGCCAGTTAATGCTTCATTGGCTATTTTAAAGGATCTTCTTACGAGATGACATCATCAAATTCTCTAAATACGACTATTAGTTTATCGCAAACACTGCAAAATTTTACCGGTGAGTATATAGACCACTATAAAACCATCCATGGCGGATTGCCGCAAATTGAGCACGATCAGCAATGGCCCTCTCCCTGTGAGCAATTCGAAAATACTGAAGCAGGGCAAACTAACCTGTATGTTGCTTGGCAACCAACGTTAATTACTGATCCGAGTGTGAATTTTGATAATGTCGAATCTGCACTTACCTTGACATTGCATGCTGATATTAAAAGCTATTTCAGTACCTTGTATAGTGAAAGTCTTGACGCACAATTCACCGAAGGAAAATTATCGTTATTGTTTGCTTGGAGCAAAGAAGACTTTGCTCGTTTACAGGAGAACATTATCGGGCATATTTTAATGAAACAACGGTTAAAGCAAGCGGAAACGATTTTCTTTGCGGTAACCGATGAAGAAGACACTATTATTTCTGTAGATAATGAAACTGGTGCTGTGTGGGTTGAGCGAGTTGGTAGAGAACCCCATAAAAAACTCACTAACTCTCTGAGTGAGTTTATTAGTCAGTTATCTCCACAAGTATAAATACCACAGCGATAGTATGACTGTGGTTTTTATACTATTTATTACTTTTGTTGCGTTATTAAGGTTTGAATTAACTGCTTTAATTCACTAATTTCTTGTTTCATCATAGCTAGCTCTTCATTAAGGTGTTTTCTTAATAATGCATTGTCAGTTTTTTCACTAGTCTGTTCAACCTTGGTATTAGGCTCTTCTTGAGGAAGGGCAATAAAACTAGGATCATGTTGCCACGTTTTTAATGCCGAGATGATAGCGGGTAAAGGAACTTTTGTCGTCAACTTACCCTTAACTAATGCCACCGTGGGCTTTTTACCATCATTAGCAATTCTATTCGCTAAGATGATTATTTCATCATTAATTGTCATTTTGATTAACTCCCTGTGTAACTAACGATATTTTAGTGGGTTTTACTAACAATGTCTTTATGTAAAATCACCCCTTATATTTAAAATCATATAATTCAATGCGTTAGGTTTATTGTGTTTTTTGGTGCATATTTTGCTCTCTACTCTTTGCAATTATTTAATTAACTATAAAACTTGATATAACAAATTACCTATACGGAGTAGAAAATGAAAAAAGAATTACTTGCGTTATTCGTTGCCGCCCCTTTAGTCTTAAGCTTAACTGGCTGTGTGATTGCAGTGAATGATGATGGTGGAGAACATCGTTTTAACGCCAATCATGAAGATAGAAGCTATACCAACCGTGAAAAAGTCAATGCGCTACTTTTAGGTACTAGCATTATTGATATGCAAGAAAAATTAGGCGTAGCAGACTTTTCAGAGGTGTACGCGGTAAATGAGCAAACCGTGAGAGTGTTGTTTTATCGTACCCAACGTAAGCATAAAGATGGCTTAACGACTAAAGATGAATGCACCTATTTAGAATTTATCAATGGCGCGTTAGTTCAAACGGGCAGTGGTGGAGACTATAAGAGAATTACTCATCAGTAATTGCTATTTTTATACTGTCGGATGATTATGTTGTCAGGTGGGGTTAGTACAAACTAACCCCGCCAACCTATTTACAGGGAGCTATTTCCAGGGGCTATTTTCAGCCTACTTATTACTTCACCACTTGATTTCGCCACGGTAAATTTGTGTGAACTTACCGCTGTGAATATACCCCGTTAATTTATTTTGTTTGCTACACCATTAAAGTTACCTATTGTGCTCAACTATCTAAATTAACCACGTTAACCACCTTAATTTTAATCGTAAAATTAATTCTATTGACCTTTTTTTGAAAAAGCTGTTAAGGTAAATGTCGTTTAAATATTGAACATTTATATAAAACACTTTGTTTTCTTAAATTTGGAGAAATGGTATGTCTGATAATGTTGTAACAGCAAGTGAGCTTGATGTAAGAGCCACTTATCTTAGCGCCGAAGATTTAAAATTGGCGGCTTCTTTACTGTTTCAAGCTTACCATGATGATCCTGTGTTTTTAGAGATATTTAATAGCAACAAAGAGGGTTACGAACAGCGGCTTAGATCTTCAATTAGGGAAGAGTTAATGTCTTTTTGGCAAGCTAAGCAACCCATGATTGGCTTATATTTAGGTGAGTCAATGGTTGGTGTCGCTTGTTTAAATAGCCCTGACGATAGTCTTGGTAGTGAGCGTTTCTGGCATTGGCGTTTAAAAATGTTATTAAGTGCAGGTTATTTTAGTACTAAACAAATGATTGAGAAAGAAAAGAAAGTTATCGCTGCTGTTCCCTTAGCTAAGTTTCATATGTTGTCTTTTATTGCTATTCATCCTTTACATCAGCATCATGGCTTTGGTCAGTATTTAATGTCAGCGGTAAATACTGTTTTAGAAGAACATGGTGGCAGTGAAGGGGTGGCGGTCTATGCAACCTCTGGAAAGTTTAAACACTTTTTTGAAGAAATGGATTATCAATTTGTGACCGAGGTTACCGTAGGGAAAGTGTCAGGCGCGTTAATGGTGCATTATCGCGAACAGTAATTTCTTTAGTTATTATGGTGAGTAATAAGCCAAGTGAATATGTCATTTATTTTTTTTTACCTATTATTCACCCGTTTATTCAGTTACTTTTACTCTGACGCCATTGTAAATTGATTAGATAATATCTTTGTAGGGACAATTGACCTTACTCTTTGTGAGACATGTCTTACAGGTTCGTAGGATATACTGCTTTTGATATTCTATTAACCTCTGTTTGATTTCTTTAAGTCTCTGTTTTTATTTATATTTAATTTGATTTTTAATATTGCCAAGTTGTAAATAAAATATTTTATTTTTTTACAAGCTTCGAAATTATCGGTAATAGCGTAATATTAACACTGTCAGGAAGACACAGAGCAGGAAGCTCTTTTAAGGAGACTTAAGGATTAAGTTTAGATAAAAGCATCTTATTCGTAAGATCAAAAACAGGGATGTAACTCAATTATGGATGATTGAGTGAAATAAGGATGATGTTGTCTAGGAGACAACCAGAGGTTACACCTCCTTTATGGATGAAGTATGTAAGAAAAAATTAAGGACGAAGGGTATAGTTTTACTCATGGGGATTCCTGTAAAAAGGAATAGCTAAGGATAGTGTTTAATGGAATAACAGAGAACACTAAATACAGTGCAGGATGCACAAAGCTAGTTATAAAAATGCAGCTCATTGAGCTGCATTTTTTATGTCTAAATTTTGAGTTTGCAGCAAATAGGTGTAATCGCTTATCTTTAACAGCTATAGATTGTTTAGAAAATAACCGTATCACTAGACAATTATATATACCGTCCCAAAACCCTTCACCTTTTATTAATCAATACTGCATATTATGGCTAGATCACACACTACGCGTTCCGAGTAAAATATTAGCTGATCTCTACAATTCTTTTTAATGAGTTTAATCGTGAAAGTTAAGTAAACTTTAGGTAGTAGCAATCAATTCCCACCGATAATTGCCGAAATGGCACCTAATCAAAATTAATAACCATTTCAATATATTTACCCATCAAAAATTGCAATTTGTCACTGAGGCCAATACTGCCAAATTACTTCCCCTTAAGTTAGATCATTAATTATCAGCATCTTTGACGGTATACCTATATTGATAGTAGTTGAAGTTTGGTGTGGTAAACGAGTTATTAATCAACGTTCTTTAGCTAACATTCATTCAGGGTGACATTGTAGAGTACATAGTATTATTTGAGAGGACCCCCCCCCCAAGATTTGACACGCTAACTTGAGCCTCTACCGTATATATACGATAGAAATATTAGCTCATACAACATTAAGGTAGTTATTGTGGGTAAGCGTTTACCTAAAATAATTCCTTTCATTTCAATTACTTGTGTTTTTGTGTGTGTTTAGTTTTACTTTTAGCTTGGCAAGCGTTTACTTTTGGTGGTATAAATATAGACAAGAGTAGCAAGTAAGCAGTGACACGTTTGCTTGGTAACTGAGATGAGTTGTTACTATTCGGTTAAAATTATAAATATAATTAGGGGAATATAATGAAAGGTTCGTTCAAAGCTACACTAGTGGCATTAGCTGTAGCTCAATCTATTCAAGTTCAAAGTGTGAATGCGGCAGAAACTACCGAGAAACAAGAACAGATAGAAGTTATTGAAGTGAAAGGTTTTGGTGCTTCTTTAGGCAAAGCATTAAGAAAAAAACGTTTTGCCGATTCAGTGGTAGAGGTTATTTCTTCTGATGATCTGGGAGTCTTACCTGATGTTAGTATTACTGACTCGTTAGTACGTTTACCGGGGGTTGCAGCGTCACGAGATCGAGGTAATGCCAGTCGAATTTCCATTCGTGGCATGGGTCCGCGTCTAAGTATCGCGACGATGAATGATCGAGAAATTGTTTCTGCAGAGCCAAGCCGTGATGTGCGCTTTGAACAATTCCCAGCAGAGCTTATTGACTCCGTGGAAGTTTATAAGAGCCCAGTAGCAAGTAAAGCTGAAGGGGGAATTTCTGGTTTAGTGAATATGAACTTTGTGAGTCCCTTGTCTAAAGGCGAGCGGTCTATTGCGGTATCCGGCAACATTATGCATAACGATTTAGCCAGTGATTTACCCGATACTGATGGTAATGGGCATAAGTTAAGCCTTAGTTACGTTGATCAATTCTCTGATACTTTTGGTGTTGCCCTGGGATTAACTTATCAAGATCAACCATCATTAGAGCGTGGTGTTCAGTCATGGGATTACAATAATGGTGACGATCGTGGTGATGTTAATGGTAACAACATTCCTGAACATGCGCCGTGGGGCGTAATGGCTAAAAGTAAGCGTGGCAATAATGAGCGTGTCGGTGGCTTAGCGATTGCTGAGTGGCAACCGACAGAAGAGTTAACCATTAAAGGTGATTTGTTTTATTCACAATTTGATATTGAAGAGCGCGATGATCAAATGGGGCCGGGCGGTTTAGGCAACTGGCAAAGTTCGGGTAATGACGCCTATCATAACGGTTCATATAAAGTCATTGCTCATGCTGACGGTACTGAGCAAATGGTTGCCGGTAGCCAATGGGAGGGTGTTGATGTATCAAATCCGACCTGGTTCCAAACGAATGAAATGTTAAGTACTGGCATAAAAACGACTTATGTTGGCGATGTTTGGAAAGTAACCGCAGATGTAGGATATTCAAAAGCAAGTATTGAATCAGTTTGGGTTGATGTTGATCCTATTTACGTGGGTGGTGCTTATCAACTAGGTTTTAATGTTGAAAATACCGATGCCGCTGAAATTATTGTACTTAATGGTGATATCAGCAGCCCTGAAAATTATTCTTTAGGGGCGGTTGCTGAAAATTGGTACGAAGCTGATGATGGCTCGTGGTACGCGGTTAATGAATTTACCCCTGCGGCAATGAACGGTGAAGGGGATAAAATATTAACAGATGAAATGTACAATATTAACCTTGATTTCGAACGTGATGTTGAATGGGGGATTTTCGAAACCATTACTGTCGGTGCCCGTTACACTGATCGCACTAAAGAAAATGATCAAATTGCTGATTGGGAGCGTTTCGCGAAGCAAGATCACGGCTTAACCGACTACGGTATGAGCTATGACATTGGTGGTGACTATAACGTACCTGAAATATATACCTTTAAAAACTGGACTGAAGTCGCTGATGTTGCCTTTGGTGGTTATACCAATCCAGGCGATAGAAGTAATAAAAACTTATTAGCATCGTGGCAATTAAAAGAAGCAAATACTGCGGCCTATGTAATGCTAAATATGTCAGGTGAGCTTGGCGATGTTCCTTTTACCGGTAATGTTGGTTTACGTTATGCGAAAACTGAAGTTGATTCTATTGGCCATGAGCAAAGTGCTGTTTGGCTGGAAGATGGCGATGGTAACTGGTATCAACCAGGTCCAACACCGGTAAGTATTGAGCATGATTACGCTGAGTGGCTACCGTCATTAAATATGGTTTTTAATATTACAGATGACTCGCAAATTCGTCTCGGTTTAGCACGTACTATGTCACGTCCACCGTTACTTGAAATGCGCACCGGTTTCTCGTTTGATAAATCTCAAACACAATGGACCGCTTCCGGTGGTAATCCAACACTTGACCCCTATTTAGCGAATCAAATTGATTTAGGTTATGAGCATTTCTGGGGTGACAATACTGCAGCGACCGTGAACTTCTTTTATAAAGATCTCGAGTCACATATTGGCCTTGCTAGTGGCACCGTAGTGTTTGATGGCGATGAGTATGCTTTCACTGGCCCTGTTAATGGCGATGGCGGTACGATCCAAGGTTTTGAATTGTTATACCAACAAGCCTTTGACATGTTACCAGCGCCGTTTGATGGTTTAGGGGTTTATGCTAACTACTCTTACACCGACAGTGATGTCATGGAATTTAAACCGGTAAATAACCCTTATGTATTAGGTGGCTTATCAAAAGATATTGCTAGCTTAACATTATGGTACGACAAAGATGGCTTTGATGCTCGAGTGTCTTATAACTACCGCAGTGAATTTACCGGGATCAATAGCTGGATACCTTCACAGGTTAATTTAAATGCTGCTGAAACGACGGTTGATGCCAGCATCGGTTACCAAGTGAATGATAATCTGAAATTAACGTTACAAGCACAAAACTTAACCAATGAAGCGTCAATAAACTATTGGGATAATGACTATAGCAAACCTGCTTTTAATGTTGAGTGGGGACGTCGTTTCTTAGTTGGTTTCCAGTTCAGCATGTAATAACCGTTATTGGCTTAGCTTACTTTACGTAGGCTAAGCCATTTTATTGTCTGTTTATTTTAGTACTCATGCAATTTTAAAAAAAGTAAAACGAGCTTGCTCTAGCCAATAGCGCGTCAAGCTCGTGTATAAAATACCTACAAAAAGATTTAAGGGGTTTCCCGGTGTTAAAACCAATGTCGAAAACGATGTCGAAGGTTGTGTCAAAAATAATGTTAGTTGCACTTTTGGGCGCAGTAGTTAGTTGCCAACAGTCCACATCGTCATCAAGTGAAAACCAAGCGTCATTAACTACAGCTGAAGTGATTAATTTAAATCACGACTGGCAGTTCTCAAAAGATAAAAATATTACGGTGTTAGCAGAGAGCAAACCCTCGCTATGGCAGTCAATTAATTTACCACATACACCGCAAATAGAGCCTGAAATTGTTAATGATCAGTGGCAGGGAATTGCGTGGTATCAGCGAAATATTAAAATACCGGCTATTTGGCAAGATAAAAAGCTGTTTATTCGCTTCGAAGCGGCCATGAGTCATGCTGAAGTATGGCTTAATGACGTTAAACTAGGTGAGCATTTAGGCGGATACTTACCTTTTACCTATGACATTTCTAGCTTGGTAAAACGTGGCGATAACAATATATTGCGGGTAAAGTTAAATAATCAAGATAACCCTATTATTGGCCCTAAACCGTTAAGTAAACTCGACTTTAACACTTACGGCGGTTTATATCGTTCGGTCAATTTGTTAGTGAAAAATCCGTTATATATCACCGATGAAATGCATGCTAACAAAGTTGCCAGTGGCGGTGTTTTTGTCACTTACCCAACAGTAAGTACCACAAGTTCAGTGGTTGAGATTAAAACACATATTGCGAATGATTATGCCGAGCAGAAAAACTTTACTATTAAGCAAAGTCTATATTTAGGCGAGCAGTTAATTAGCGAAACCAGCAACGAGCAAGCGAGCTTAATGGCCGGCGCTAACCAACAATTCAGCCAACAACTGCAGGTTAAGCAAGCAAAACTGTGGAGCCCTGCACAGCCAAATTTATATAATTTAGTGTCTAAAATATATTTAAATAATGAATTGGTTGAGCAAAAAGACACACGTATTGGTATTAGAAAATTCGAGTTTAATAAACAGCATCAACTGCTTATTAACGGCGAGGTGACCTTTTTACGAGGCGTTAACCGTCATCAGGAGTATCCACACGTTGGTTATGCAACCTCACCGCAAGCGGATTATCGCGATGCCGTAAAAATTAAATCAGCGGGCTTTGATTATGTACGTCTCTCACATTACCCACATTCTAATGCCTTTATGGACGCTGCTGATGAGTTAGGACTCGTGGTAATTGATGCTATTTTAGGCTGGCAATATTACTTAGAAAACCCCAAATTTAAAGCGCAAATAATAAATACCTGTCACGATTTAATTCGTCGAGATCGTAACCATGCCAGTGTGCTGGCGTGGGAGTGTTCGTTAAATGAATCATGGATGCCAAAATCATTTATTGCCGATTTACATGATGCGGTAAAACAAGAAGATCCAACAGGTTACTCTGCAGGTTGGCAGCACGGTTATGATCTTTATTTACAAGCGCGTCAGCATCGCCAAAAAGAATATGAAACGCCAACCCAACCATACAATGTTTCAGAATATGGTGATTGGGAATATTACGCGCAAAATGCCGGTTTAAACCAAGATGCTTGGGGTGATTTGAAAGAAGATGAACGAACCTCTCGTCAGCTGCTTAATTCAGGCGAAGCGCGATTATTACAACAAGCGCGTAACTTACAAGAAGCCCATAATGATAATTTAACTATTCCAGCGTTTGCTGATGGTTATTGGGTAATGTTTGATTATAACCGCGGTTATGCTGATGACATTGAGTCGTCGGGGATCATGAGTTTATATCGTTTACCTAAATACAGTTATTATTTCTACCAGAGCCAGCGTGATGCTAATCAAGTGTCATCATTATATGATTCTGGCCCTATGGTGAAAATTGCCAGTGAATGGACCAAAGATTCAAGTAACAAGGTGCGTGTATTTAGTAATGCAGATTATGTTGAATTATGGTTAAACAATACCTTAGTGTCGAAGAATGCTCCTAGTGACGATAAGTTCTCTAGCCATATTCCTCATCC
>Ga0105356_10001731_pt1 | contig 21765 bp, 20 predicted proteins | sample GOMGulsemesocosm_3_FD_83502 | JGI IMG/M metagenome (GOLD analysis project Ga0105356, IMG submission 83502) | Methane-oxidizing microbial communities from mesocosms in the Gulf of Mexico - GOM9D Gulf of Mexico | ecosystem: Environmental > Aquatic > Marine > Cold seeps | place: Gulf of Mexico... | reverse complement strand
GATTATCAAACACGTTTCCAAATCGTTCACAGCCCATCCGTGGTTGCCATGGACGAAGCTCCCTCCAGCGCCCTGCGTAACAAAAAAGATTCTTCCATGGCTGTCGCTTTAACCTTGGTTAAAGAAGGTCAGGCCAGCGCTTGTGTCAGTGCCGGGAATACCGGGGCGTTAATGGCTCTGGGGCGTTTTTTACTGGGTACTCCTGAAGGTATCGATCGACCCGCTTTTATTACTGAAGTGCCAACCTTGAATGGTCATTGTCATGTGCTTGATTTGGGAGCCAACTTGGATTGTACTCCCAAGCAGCTTCACCAATTTGCCTTGATGGGCTCGATTGTTTCTCAAGCCGTGGATGGTTACGATAAGCCGCGTGTGGCTTTGTTAAACGTTGGCCATGAAGCGACTAAGGGAAATGAGCAAGTGCGTGAAACAGCCGAGCTATTAAGTGCTCAGCGCGGGCTGAATTACATTGGCTTTGTTGAAGGTAATGATGTTTTTTCGGATAGCGCAGATGTTATTGTCTGTGATGGTTTTGTCGGTAACGTAGCACTTAAGACCAGTGAAGGTTTGGCAAGTATGGCTGGAGAGCTGCTTAAACAGGCTCTTCACCAAAATCTTTTTACGCGTTTTATCGGCTTATTAGCCAGACCGACCTTTAAAAAATTAAGCGAGCAGATAAGCCCCGCTAATCGAAACGGTGCCAGTTTGCTGGGCTTAAAAGGTATTGTGATTAAAAGTCACGGTAATGCCGATGAGCGGGGTTTTGCGCAGGCGATTAGGCGTGCGGTACGAGAGATTGAAACCAATGTGCCGGAATTAATTCAGGACAGTGTTTTAAAACAGCATTTTTAGACCTTAACGTTGGGGTCTTGTCGTATTCTTGAACAGTTTGATGAACATGATTTTAGGAAGAAAAATATGAGCCAATCTTTAGCGTTTGTGTTTCCTGGGCAGGGTTCCCAGTCCGTCGGTATGTTAGCTAATGTTGCCGAGCAATTTCCCCAGATAAAAGCTACCTTTGACGAAGCGTCAGAGGTGCTAGGCACGGATCTGTGGCAACTAGTTCAGGACGGTCCTGTTGAGCTGTTGAACCGTACTGATATGACGCAGCCAGCGTTGTTGACAGCCAGTGTAGCGCTTTGGCGTGTCTGGTCAGAGCAGGGCGGAGCTTCTCCAGCCTTTATGTCTGGCCATAGCTTGGGTGAGTACAGTGCATTGGTTTGTGCTGGTGCATTAGATTTCAAGGATGCTGTGAAGCTGGTTAACAAGCGTGGTTTGTTTATGCAGGCCGCTGTTCCCGCGGGTGAGGGTGCGATGGCTGCGATTATTGGTCTGGACGATGCAGCCATTGAAGCGGCATGTGCACAGGCAGAGCAGGGTGAAGTTGTTTCCGCAGTTAATTATAATTCACCGGGTCAGGTGGTGATTGCTGGTCAAACTGAAGCAGTTAATCGTGCGATGGCGTTGTGTAAAGAAGCGGGTGCTAAGCGTGCTCTACCATTACCTGTGAGCGTACCTTCTCATTGCGCATTGATGAAGCCAGCAGCCGAACAACTGGCAGCAGAACTGGAAAAAATTAACGTAACGATGCCTGCTATTCCTGTAATCCAGAATGTAACAGGGGGCATTGCAGCAGACGCGGCTGCGATTAAGACAAACCTGGTGGAGCAACTGTATCGTCCGGTATTGTGGGTTGATTGTGTTAATAATATGACTGGCAATGGCATCGAGCGCATGCTGGAATGTGGTCCGGGCAAAGTGTTGAGCGGCCTTAATAAACGAATTAGTCGTGGTTTGGAAGTGGCAACAGTTGCCGATCCAGAGCTGCTGAGCAACGTATAACCTTATTTGAACGCAGGAAAAGATTATGAGTATTGAAGGAAAAATTGCGCTGGTGACTGGTGCGACTCGTGGTATTGGTAAAGCGATTGCACTTCAGCTGGCTTCACAGGGTGCAACTGTTATCGGTACAGCAACCTCTGAATCCGGCGCAGAAAAAATTAAAACCAGCCTTGCTGAAGCAGGCAATGCTGGTACCGGTATTGTACTGGATGTTTCTTCGCCAGAATCCATTGCCGCTGCGATTGCAGATATCAATGAGAAATTTGGTGCGCCGACTATCTTGGTCAACAATGCGGGCATTACCCGTGACAATCTTATGCTGCGCATGAAAGAAGATGAGTGGGATGCGGTTATTAATACCAACCTGACGTCAATTTTTCGTGTTACCAAAGCCGTTTTACGTGGCATGACTAAAGCGCGCTGGGGACGTATCATCAACATTAGTTCTGTTGTCGGCACGATGGGGAACGCAGGTCAGGCTAACTATGCGGCAGCTAAAGCAGGCGTGGAAGGCTTTAGTCGTTCGCTTGCTCGTGAAGTGGGCTCTCGTGGTATTACGGTTAACAATGTGGCGCCAGGCTTTATTGATACTGATATGACAAAAGACTTGTCCGATGAGCATAAAGCGACAATGCTTTCAGCGGTACCTGTCCAGCGTCTTGGCCAGCCGGAAGAAATTAGTGCGGCAGTTGGCTATTTGGCCAGTGAAGCGGCGGGTTATGTGACAGGTGAAACCCTGCATGTGAACGGTGGCATGTATATGTAACTGAGCCTGACGGGCTTGTTATAGAGATTTTAAAGTCAGGCATAAAAAACAGATTTCATATAACTAATGCGTATTGTATTAGCTGAGAACTTTGATAAGATGCCAACTCATTCGAACGAGTCAGATCATCGGCTCTGCAGATACGAATTTAAAAGAAGAATTTTGGCAAAATTGTTGAGATTTTTAAATAATCCACAGGAGTCACAAAGGTTATGAGTACAGAAGATCGCGTTAAAAAGATTGTTTGCGAACAACTGGGTGTTAAAGACGAAGAAGTTACCAACGAATCTTCATTCGTAGAAGATCTGGGTGCTGATTCACTTGATACTGTTGAACTGGTAATGGCTTTGGAAGAGGAATTCGAAACTGAAATTCCTGATGAAGAAGCAGAAAAAATCACTACTGTACAACTGGCTATCGATTACATTAACGCCAACCTGTAAGTCGTTAGTGTAAAATTTAAAGCCGTGCACACTTGGTGTTGCGCGGCTTTTTTGTTTTAAGCGTATAACAGAAGTATGGAGAATGAGTATGTCGCGTAGACGAGTAGTTGTAACAGGTTTAGGTGCAGTAACCCCAGTAGGTAACACGGTTAATGAAACCTGGCAAAATATTGTGGCGGGTAAAAGTGGTATCGCAGCGCTTGATGCGTTTGATGTATCCGCCTACACAACTCGTTTTGGCGGCTCTATTCGAGGTCTCGATATGGGGCAGTACCTGCTCCCCAAAGAAGCCCGTAAAATGGATACCTTTATCCAGTACGGCATGGTGGCTTCTATTCAGGCAATCGAAGATTCTGGTCTTGAAACCACGGAACAAAATGCTGGGCGTATTGGTGTAGCGGTGGGTTCAGGTATTGGTGGTTTGACCATGATTGAAAAGAACTACGATGCTATTTTGGCTAGCGGCCCGCGTAAAGTATCTCCGTTCTTTGTACCTGGCAGTATCATCAACATGATCTCTGGTAACCTGTCCATCAAATATGGTTACAAAGGTCCGAATATCGCGATTGTAACGGCTTGTACTACAGGTACGCATAACATTGGTTTCTCTGCGCGTATGATTCAGCAGGGTGATGCCGACGTAATGATTGCCGGTGGCGCTGAAATGGCGACTTCTCAGCTAGGTCTGGGTGGTTTTGCTGCAGCACGTGCACTTTCAACTCGCAATGATGATCCTCAGGCGGCGAGCCGTCCGTGGGACAAAGACAGGGATGGTTTTGTACTCAGTGATGGTGCTGGCGTTATGGTGCTGGAAGAGTACGAACACGCTAAAGCTCGTGGTGCAAAAATCTATGCTGAGTTGACAGGCTTTGGTATGAGTGGCGATGCTTACCACATGACGTCTCCTCCAGCTGATGGCAGCGGTGCAGCGGCTTCTATGAGCAATGCGATCCGTGATGCGGGTTTGAACGTTGACACTGTCGACTATATCAATGCGCACGGAACCTCTACACCGGCAGGCGATGTGGCCGAAACATTGGCAGTTAAATCGGTGATGGGCGATGCAGCTAAAAACGTTGCGGTCAGCTCGACTAAGTCAATGATTGGTCACCTGTTAGGGGCTGCGGGTGCTGTTGAGGCTATTTTCAGCGTACTCGCGATTAAAGATAATGTCGCTCCGCCGACAATTAATCTGGATAACCCTGACGAAGGTTGCGATCTGAACTACGTGGCGCATACTGCGCAACAGCGTAATATCGACGTTGCGGTATCTAACTCCTTCGGTTTTGGTGGCACCAACGGTTCACTGGTATTCCAGAAACTGAAATAAGCTATCCGATCTTTTAAAGGTGCTGGTTTCCGGCACCTTTTTCAGACTCTTCAAGAAAGATTTCCACTATACTTTTGACTCCTTTCACATAGATTGAGTGGTTACGAAAGTGTCTTCATCATTCTCATCAGCACTGCCAAAAACTTTAATTAACGGCGAAAGCTGCGATTCCCTGGCGGTATCCGACCGTGGTTTGGCCTATGGGCATGGCGTTTTTGAAACTATCCGTCTCTGTCAGGGGCGTTTGGTGTTGTGGGAACAGCATATGCAACGTTTGCAGCAGGGCTGTGAACGACTAGGCATTGATATGCCTAAGCACCTTGGCTCTGAGCTAATGAAGGAGGTTTTGCGCCTGTGTGGGCAGGATGCCGAAGGCGTTATTAAAATTATCATCACTGCAGGCAGCGGTGGCCGAGGCTATGCGTCGCCACCGGTAACCGATAGCCAACGTATTGTGACGCTTTTCCCCTTGCCTGAATACCATGCTGATCGTGCAGAAGGTGTGGACATCATTACCTGCAATTACCGTTTACCGCTCAACCCGAAACTGGCTGGAATGAAACATCTGAATCGGTTGGATCAGGTACTGGCTCGTGCCGAATGGCAGGATACGGCAATTGCCGAAGGTATCGTTTGTGATACTGATGGTATGGTTGTCGAAGGCACCATGAGTAATTTATTTGCAGTGAAAAATGGTGTACTGCTGACTCCTGATCTTGAGCAAGCTGGTGTGAAGGGCATCATGCGTGACTTTATTCTGCAAAGCGCCGATGCCATAGGGCTTGAAAGCCGAGAAGTCAGTTTGACGATTGATGAGTTTAAACAGGCCGATGAACTGTTTCTCACTAACAGTGTGATCGGGCTGTGGCCGATTAAGCAGTGGGACGAACAACGCTTTTACAAAGGCCTAACGACGGGCGTTTTTCAGGCGCGTATTGAACAGCTGCTGAACGAAGGTAGTTGATGAACTTGCTTAAAAAACTCAAATTTATTTTGTTGGGCTTGCTGGTAGCGGCTTTAACACTGGGCTTCTACGGCTACCGTTATTTAAACCAGCCGATGGTTTTTGATGCCCAGTCCGTTGATATTGCCGCCGGTAGCGGTTTTTCAATGATCACTTCGCGTCTGCTACAGCAGGGTTTAATTACTCAACCTAAAATCTGGAAGATCTACGCACGTTTGACTGGTAAAGCGACACGTGTTCAGGCCGGTGAATATCAGTTTGAGTCAGGACTTTCGCCGGTTGCCATGCTTGATAAATTGGTGCGTGGTGATGTCATTCAACATCAGGTTACCTTGGTGGAGGGCTGGACCTTCAAACAATTGTTACAGGCGTTGGCGGTAGAAGAAAAGCTGGAACATCAGCTGACAGAATTAAAAACTGCTCAAATTATGGCTAAACTTGGCCATGAAAAAGAGCATCCTGAAGGTCGCTTTTTTCCAGATAGTTATCAGTTCACTAGTGGCACCTCGGATGAGGATATTCTGCGCCGCGCCTATCAACGTTTAAGCTCAATTCTCGAAGAGGAATGGCAGCAGCGCGCCAAAAATCTACCCTATAAAAACGCCTATGAAGCACTGATCATGGCGTCCATTGTCGAGAAGGAAACCGGCCAGGCCAGTGAACGACCTGAAATTGCAGGGGTGTTTGTACGACGTTTACAGAAGGGCATGCGGTTGCAAACGGACCCCACAGTAATTTATGGCTTAGGTGATAGCTACAAGGGCAACATTCGTCGTAAACACCTTAAGCAGCCCACACCCTATAACACCTATGTGATTCGCGGCTTACCGCCGACACCGATTGCCATGGTGGGGCGTGAGGCGATTCATGCCGCGTTACATCCCGAGGATGGCAAAAGCCTGTATTTCGTCGCCAAAGGGGATGGCAGCCATTTCTTTTCTGATACACTCCAGCAACACAATAAGGCGGTCAGACGCTATCAGTTGAAACGCGTCGAGCAGTATCGCTCCAGCCCAAATTCAAACTAATCTCACGGACAGTTCATGACGCAACAGGCGGGTATATTTATTACCGTTGAGGGCATTGAAGGGGTCGGTAAGACCACCAATATGGCCTTTATCCAGGATTATTTGCAGTCACATCAAGTGGCGCTCACGGTTACTCGTGAACCGGGTGGAACACCGTTGGCGGAACAGATTCGTGGCCTGTTGTTAACCAATCATGAAGAATCATTAGATGCTGCTGCTGAACTGCTATTGGTGTTCGCTGCTCGTGCACAACATTTAAGCCAGCTTATCAAACCTGCGTTGGCGAACGGCGGCTGGGTGTTGAGCGATAGATTCACTGATGCGACGTATGCCTATCAGGGCGGTGGTCGTGGTTTATCGATGCAAATGATAGCGGACCTTGAAAGTACGGTACAAGGAGCGCTACGCCCTGATTTGACGCTGTTACTGGATGTTCCTGTCGAAATAGGTTTGGCGCGTGCAGGTCAAAGAGGCGAGCTAGATCGCTTTGAGCGTGAAAAACAGGCTTTTTTCGAAAAGGTGCGTGATACCTATTTGCAGCGCGCAGCGGCTGAACCTGAACGTTTCTGTATTATCGATGCTGGTCAGCCCTTAGTGGCAGTTCAGGCCGATATACAGGCGGCGTTGAAGCCTTTCCTTGCTCGCTATGGTTTAGTTTGACGCTATGACTGACTATTTTGTTCAACAGGCGCCGTTCCCGTGGCAGCAGGCCAGCTGGCAACAGCTGCTGGCACGGCATCAACAGAATCGTTTGCCTCATGCCCTGTTATTAACTGGACATGCTGGTACTGGTAAGCAACTGTTTGCACAGGCTATGGCCGCTTATGTGCTCTGTTCGGAGCCGCGTGAAGGTAAAGCCTGTGGCAGCTGTAAGTGCTGCCAATTATTTAAAGCTGGTTCGCACCCGGATTTTATGACGCTTGCGCCGGAAGAAAAAAGCCGGGTGATTAAGGTGGATCAGATTCGTAGCCTTAAGAATTTCACCTCACAAACAGCTCAGTTGAGTGGCTACAAAGTTATTATTGTGCAACCTGCCGATGTGCTTAATATCAATGCCGCTAACGCGTTACTTAAGGATCTTGAAGAGCCGCCAGCCAAAACTTTGTTTTTATTGGTTTCTGATCAGCCGGAGCAAATCGCCGCGACTATTCGTAGTCGTTGTAACCACTTAGTGTTTGTTGTGCCCGGTGCTGAGCCGGCATTACAATGGCTGTCGGAGAAAGTTAAGGACGAAAGCGCCGAGACTTTGGCGCAACTGCTGAGGTTTGCAGATGATGCTCCTTTGCTGGCGTTGCAGTTACATGGAAATAACGCGTTAACTCACCGTAAGGATGTTTATCGCGGACTTGCTGAGGTACAACAGGGTAAAAGTCATCCTGCTAGTGTGGCGCAATCACTGCAGGGGCACGAGGCTTTGGATATTATCCATTGGCTGCAAATTTGGGTCGCAGATATTATTAAAGCTGCACAGGTAGGAGAGTCCAGGTATTTAAAAAACCAAGATTTAGCCGGTTTTTTAATGAAAACTGCCGCGCAAGTACAGCTTAATGAACTATATTTATACTTGGATTGCTTGCAGGAACAACGTCAGGCGTTGCTCTCGGGACATAACCCGAATAAACTCCTGTTGCTCGAGTCGCTGTTCATCAGTTGGGCTCGGTGTTTTGAGCGTTAACAACAGAATGTTTAAATTGAGTTGGATAGTTTATGGCTGATGGCGGCCCAAGAAACGGAATATTATCGCTGACGATAAAAGATAAGGCAGTGCTGTACGCTGCGTTTATGCCTTTTATTAAAGGTGGTGGTCTATTTATTCCAACCAACAAGCGCTACAAACTAGGTGCCGAGGTTTTCATCCTGTTGTCACTAATGGGTGAGCCCGAAAAATTACCTATTGCTGGTAAAGTTGTGTGGATCACACCTAAAGGTGCACAGGGCAGCAGGGCAGCAGGCATTGGTGTGCAGTTCAATAATGAAGATGACGCTGTGCTTCGTAAGATTGAGACCTATTTGGCCGGTGCGCTGGACTCTGATCGACCGACCTATACCCTTTAAACTTCAGTTTAATTACTTCTAACCTCCTTTCTTAACCTCTATTTTAAAAGGTGACAGCCGCTATGCTGGCAGACTCCCATTGTCATTTGGATCGGCTTGATCTTGCGCCCTACGGTGGTGATCTTGATAAGGCGATAGCCGCTGCCCGGGATGCAGGTGTCAATCATATGCTGTGTGTGGCTATCAGTCTTGGCAAGCTACCCGATGTGTTGAGCATTGCAGAGAAATATGAGGGTGTGAATGCGTCAGTAGGTGTACACCCGTTGCAGGAAAGTGACACTAATGTCACCGTGCAGCAGTTAGTTGAATTGGCCTCGCACCCCAAGGTGGTGGCAATTGGTGAAACGGGGCTCGATTATTATTACGACAAAGACCGGGCCGAAGAGCAAAAACAACAGTTTGTGAAACATATGCAGGCCGCTAAAATCTGTCGAAAGCCGGTCATTATCCACACCCGTGATGCACAGTGCGATACGCTGGATATTATTCGCAGTGAAGGTGATCCTGAACTGGCTGGTGTCTTACATTGTTTTACCGAGTCCTGGGAAATGGCCAAGCAGGCCATGGATATGAATTATTATATCTCGCTATCCGGTATAGTTACTTTCAATAGTGCGACGGAATTACAAGAGGTGGCAAAGAAGATCCCCCTGGATCGATTGCTGATTGAAACAGATTCACCTTATCTTGCGCCGGTACCCTACAGAGGTAAGAAAAATGAGCCTAAGTACGTTGCTCAGGTAGCAGAATTTATGGCGCAATTACGTGGGCTTTCCGTGCAAGAGCTGGCAGATATTACGCGAGAAAATTATTTCCGCTTGTTTAATATTAAAGCGTAAATTTAGGCTTTCCAGCCAGATTCTACTTATAGCCCCTGACTAATTTTTGGCGCTGTCAGGTTGCGGGTTAATGATTTCTTCAATCAGCGGATCCTTTGCGCGCAGATGCTGATTCTCTTCATCTTCTATCAAAAAATCATCATTATCGGCCGCTGGTAACTCTTCTTCCTCAGGCAGAACCTTATCCTGATATTTGGCGAACGCGTTTGCCTGCTCAGTATGGCCGCGTTCATCCAACATTGCTCCAGAGCCATGCCAGGGTAACAGACGATAACAGCCGTAGTCATCGCAATCGATAAAGGGGTATTTGATAATCTCGAAATAGGGTGAGTAATCAAAATCCTTGGGGGTGCAAATACGGGGGTTACGACGGTATAACCTAACCTCATTTTCATCGGTACTACGTACTAATGGCAGGATAGGGAATTGGATGTAGGCAAAAGCCTCGGCAATCATGGTAGAACACACGGTGCGAGTGGGGCGGCCTGCATTGTGGGCAAACAGACTGGAGCGCCAGCGCCGTGGCAAAATTGTCCAGGGGAATAAAAATCTTGCTAAATCAAGTATCTGGCGAAGATCGTAATCAAAGCCGAGGCGGCTGATAGCAAAGTTGACCGCCTGTTGGCTGTCACGATGAGATAGGCTTTTGGGGCGACAGATACGCAAATGATCTTTTTCATATTCTGTAAGAGGGCGCAATACGGTGCCTTCGCCTAACAAACTTTCCATGATCAGTTGTGTCTCGGGGCTATCACCAAAGTGATCTGTGGCGCGGGCTCTGAATTTAGGGTCTTCGATGTCGTGCAGGCGGCCTATATAGAGAGCGGCATGTGTCCAGGGGCTTTGGGTTATGATGCGGATAACATTGCTGACACGTGAGCGGCCTTCGACCAGCAAAACATCACAGGGACGCAATTCATAACGAATACGTTCGAAATCACTCATGGGGGTCGAAAGTGGTGCTCGTTCTTTATTTAGCCAGTCGGCGATTTTTCGGCCCAGAAATGAAACAGAAGCGCCCATATAACTCCTTCACCTGTTGCTGTTTGTTGTTGACCGCTATTACTTAGATATAGCTCAATTTATCTTTTAATTCTCCCTTTACAGGTGCTATCGATCAAGAAAGCTCAATGTTTGGTCTAATTTTTCGAATGGGGTGTAAAAGTGCGGTGAGAAACGAACGCCTCCGCCACGATGAGCGCAGATGATGTTATTGGCCATCAATGAATCGTACAGTTGTGGTGCGCTGATGTATTTGTGCCTGAAGGTGATAATGCCTGCGCGACGAGGTGGATCTATGGGGCTGATAATGCTGATATCTGGCCGTTCAGAAAGCCCTGTCAGTAGATGTTCAATACGTAGGTTAACTAAGTGCTCTACCTCCGGCATGCCGATTTCTTCGAGCAAGGATAGGCTTGCGTTCAAGGCATAGGCGCCCAGCATATTTGGACTGCCACACTCGAAGCGTTGTGCATTTTCTGCGGCTTCCCATTCCAGGCGATCATATTTTCCACGGTGCTTGACCATATGCCAGCCGTATTCGTTTAGCTGCAGTTGGTTGCGGGCTTGGGGTTTGCTGTAAAACAACGCTAACCCTTCCGGTCCCAACATCCATTTATGGCCATCGGCAACTACAAAGTCAGCCTGATAGGCTTGTACATCAAACTGCTGTGCGCCAATGCTCTGGATAGCATCTATACAGAAAAGCACTTTATGCTGCTGGCAGGCATCGCCAAGTTTTTCGCAATCCAGTTTAAGTCCCGATGCATATTGAACGGAACTTATCGACAGCAGGCGTGTGTGGTTGTCCATGCAGTCAATGATCGCTTGTTCAGGGTCGGGGGTTTTATTCAGGTCGGCAATTCTAACAGTAACGCCCTGGTTGGCTAATGATTCCCAGACAATACGGTTTGAGGGGAACTCGTGGTTGCTGATAACCACGTTATCTCCTTCGCGCCAGGCTATACCATAGGCAATGACTGATAGTGCTTCCGAGGTGTTTTTTTGCAGGGCAATATCATCACAACTAGGGGCGTTAATCAGGTGTTGTAGACGTTGGCGCAAACTTTGTTCAACGTTTAGCCAACAGGGGTAGTTTGCTGCACCCTGACGAATATTTTCTGCTGCAAATTCAGTGACGGCTTGCTGGGCACGCTTAGGCCATGGACCGACGGCCGCATGGTTTAGATATGCCAGTGTTTTATCCTGCGGGAACTCATCTTGCCAATCCATCGGAACCCTCGATAGGAAGGAAAGCTGTAGATAAAAAGTTATCAGCAGGCATTATGCGGCGCTGATACTTGTATTAAAGCTTACCCTAAAAAGTATAACCCAGTTTGAGTTTTGGTATCGTGTTTTAACCTAGATGGTTTGTAGCTGTTGAGGTGATCAGCAGCCCTGTAGTGCTGTCGTTCACGTTTCAAACAATATCAGCGCTACAGCAGCCCTAACGGCATTAGAGCTACTCAGTCGCATGTGATGTTGGTGCGAAATCACTGCTTTGATACAGCGCAGATGGCGCTGACATGGCTTAGTTCAAGCTTCTTTACTGCCCAGTACAATTATTGGCGCAACCTTGCTGTAGCCACTGGAATCAAAATCTGATTACGGTTGATATTGAGTTAAGCGATGAGCTGCGGCATAGCATCGAGGCTGTTCACTGGGAATACTCTAATCCCTGTCCTTAGACTCGGGCGCCAAACTCGGTAAATCAATGGGTGACCCCGCGGCTGCCTGTGTGTTTGCTTCGCGAGGGCGAATAAACAGACTTTTGATGCCGCGGCCCGTTTTTTTCAGTGCGCGCCAGATCTTTGGTAATAACCAAATTAACAGCAACAGGAATAGCACCAGCAGCAGCATAAATAGCCAAGGATTTTGAACGGCTGTCCAGATGCCCATGACGACTACGATATCTTCACCGATAGAGGCTATCCAGTTAGTCATGGGTTCGGGCGAGGTGTTGATCAGTAGTCGGCTACCCGTTTTGGTGGCGTGCGTGGTGGTTGCCAGTCCGCCACCAACAATTGCTGCCGCTAACTCAACACCGACTCCGGCATCTCCCACCATACCCGCCGCTAATATTGCGCCGGCAGGAATTCGGATGAAGGTGTGAATGCTGTCCCAGATGCTATCGACACCGGGGATTTTATCGGCGGTAAACTCCACCATATACATTAAACCGGCAGCGGCAATCACCAGCGGATTAGTGAGCACGTTGAGCTCTTCAGGCAGCACCATATGGCCGGTCATACCAAGAATACCGAGGGTAGCCAGAGTGGCATAGAGGTTGATGCCACTGGCCCAGCCTACCCCCATTGTGAGTGCAATCAGGGTAATCATCTGATCAAGTTGTTCCATGGGGTAGTGTCCTATATGATGCCGGTGGAAGTGACTGCCCAAAGGCTATGCTAATGCAAAGCAATAATAAAACCAAAATCAGCCTTTTTTCATCTCAACGTTTTTTTTTGGATAGTAAATTTTTGTTGATTGCAGTGTGTTTGATGCTGTTTTCAGGCTGCGGTTCAAATAGCTTCCAGATAAAAAATATTGCCAAGACTGATACTGACCTGGTTTCGGATGTACATATCCGCAGGGTTAATGCGCTGGTTGATGAGTTCGTGGTGAAACTCTACAAGCGCAACCCGCGTGAACTTGCCAAAACATCCGGCCAGACCGTGGCTATGCGGCTTCAGCAAATGGCGGATATGCCTGCGGCACTTAGTTATGATGTATTGAAAGGCAAAGGCAGCATTGATGCAATGCGGCTCGCTTTTGAGGAAGAGTTTGCCGGTGATCGGGTTTTTGCTCTGGGTGTTGGCTTACGAGGTATGCTGTTTAAGACCTACGGCGAGAAAGCAGAGCTTTTTATGCTGGATAGCTTGGATCCGCAAAAGCTCTATAACAGCGCCCGTAATTTAGAAATTATGGCCTGGCGCCTAGCCCACCGGCGAAACGCCAGAGGTGAGTTATTATTGCTGACCAACAGCACGAATGGTGCTATCAATCTCAGCTTTGAACGCTTGTTCGGTAAAATGATCGCTAATCAGGATATGATCGCGGAAATTATCGCCGGACGAGCTAATCGTACAATAAATAAAATTTTCCATAGCATCGCACAAGCGGTGTTCCTGCCTGTTGGATAAAGCCCGTTAATGTTAACCGATGAACAAAAACAGTCTATTCAGACTGCCTATAAAACGCTAATTAACAATAAGGGCTATCGTGCTCGGTACGGTCAGCGCTTGATGATCGCAGAAATTGCTAAGATGTTGGGTGGTATTCTCACTGACGCCAAGGGCCTTCGCCTGGGTGAAGAGCATGTCACCGTGGTCGAAGCGGGTACTGGTACCGGAAAAACTGTGGCTTATATGATGGCGTCGTTACCACTGGCGCTGGCGCTGAAGAAAAAGCTGGTTGTTTCCACTGCTACCATCATGTTGCAGGAACAGTTGAATCAGAAGGATTTACCGGATCTGCTAAAATACAGTGGGTTACCCTTCAGCTATGCTATCGCCAAGGGGCGAGGGCGTTACCTGTGTATGACTAAACTGGAGTCCGCGCTCAGTAGTCATGCTGATCTCGCACCTGATCAAGCGTTGTTTGAAGATGAACTGGCGATGCGTCTCGACGACGACACCTTGGCATTATACGAAGATTTTGACGAACAAATTCGTCAGGGTAAATGGGATGGTGATCGCGATAGCTGGTCAGATGTGGTTGCGTCACAGAAGTGGCAGCGTGTTACCACGGACCATAATCAATGCAGTAATCGACGTTGTAGCCATTTTTCCGAATGCAGTTATTTCCTTGCCCGGCAGGATATTGCCGAAGCCGATGTGATTGTCGCTAACCATGATTTGGTGTTGGCCGATTTAGCGCTGGGGGGCGGTGCGTTATTGCCTAAACCTGAGGAAACTATCTACGTGTTTGATGAAGCGCACCACTTGCCAGATAAAGCCTTAAACCATTTTAGTAGTCAGTTTCGCCTGTCAGCAGCCAAACAGTGGCTAAAACAGGTCCCCAAGCAATTAACTCAGGTTGCCAGCGAAGTTGGCTATGACCGGGTACTTGGCGAGCAAATTGAACGATTACCCGCCATTCTGAAGCAAATGGAAGATAACTTCGCCTTTGTCGAAGAAATTATCGAAGGTCTGTGGAGCGCTAAAATGGGCGAAAGTGATGAGCGCACCATGCGCTTTAGTCGTGGTGAAGTCCCTCCCGATTTGCGTATTATCGCCAAAAACCTGGCGCTGATGTTCTCTAAATTGAACAGCACCCTGCAATTGGTGGCTGATATGCTGCTGGAGAAGGGTAAAGACGAAGGGCCAGAGCTAAAGCCGGTGACCGAGCAGCATTATATGCGCTTGTCAGTCCCCCTGGGGCGCAGCGAAGGCGCTATGCACCTGTGGCAAAGCTATGCTGTACCCGATGAAAATGGTGCCATGCCTACTGCACGATGGATGAGCAAGCTGGAATATGAGCAGGATGATATTGAGCTTTGCAGTAGCCCGGTGATGGCGTCTGAAATATTACACAACATGCTTTGGTCTGAGTGTTTTGCGGCGGTGGTGACGTCAGCGACGCTGTCCGCGCTTAATAACTTTAAACGTGCCAGCACGCGTATGGGTTTGCCTGAGGCAACAAAGTTTCATGTGGTGCCAAGCCCCTTTGATTACCAGCAGTGTGCGACCTTTGAAGTGCCAGATACGGCAATGGATCCACGTAATGGTAAGGAATTTGAAGCATCATTGATTGAGCAACTTAATGACATGATTGATCCGCAGTCAGCGACCCTGGTGATTTTTACCGCGCGTTACCAGATGCTGGCTGTCTATAAAAATTTGAAGGCTGAGTTGAAACCGCTGGTATTGCTACAGGATGATTATTCCAAACAGGAGTTGGTGAGAAAGCACCAAAATTGTATTGACGATGGCCGAGGCAGTGTGATTTTTGGTTTGGGAAGTTTGACGGAAGGTGTCGATTTGCCCGGTGATTATCTAAAACATGTGATTATTGCCAAATTACCCTTTTCGGTGCCCGATGACCCGGTGGAAGCAACACTAACAGAATGGCTGAAGGAGCAGGGTAAGGATCCGTTTTGGGAGATTAGTGTGCCGGACGCCTCAATTAAACTGAAGCAGGCCTGTGGTCGTTTGTTACGGACAGAAAACGACAGTGGCAGGATTACCTTGCTGGATCGACGTGTGTTAACAAAACAGTATGGAAAGCCTATGCTGGAAGCATTACCGGACTATAAAAAAGTGTTAGCTGGGCGATAATTTGATCGTTCTGCTGTAGGTTTCGGCAAGGAGTAAGAGGAAGGTTGACGGTAGAGATTTAAGCTAAGGAGGATAATTAAAAAGTATTTACTAAGGGCATTTCTTGCACATTAAATAGGTCATGCCAATGCTCGTGTTATTTAGGCCATACACAAAATTACCCTGAGTCATCATCACGCCGACGCCCCATTCATTGCCAACCCGTGTTTGCCCAAAATACAGCGTATCCTTAATTTCCCAGCCAGTGATTCGCATGCTTGCATCCACTTTTATTCGCTGCAGGCCAAGGGAGTGGACTTTATGGGTCTTCATGGTGTCTAGACTGGCGTCATAAATATTACGAATGACGTTTAAATCATTCTGCATGCCAGAGGGAGGCGGTGTGGTATAGATATTGGGTAGTGATAGATTCAGTTGCTTAGCTGTTGGCTTGAGAGGCTCTGGTGTGATGGTATCTGCGAATGTAATGCGAGGCAATAAAAAAACCACCGTAGCTATCAGCATAACTAAGTGAAGAGGCGTGCGTTGTATTGTTAGGTGATACCTTTGCATCGTGACCTCCCAGTGTCAGAAACGCGGGTAGGTATTCTTTATTTTCTCGCCCTTTGAGTATGGCACAGCTGAACTAATAAAGTGGTTATAAATCAAGACGTAACCTATAAATCACTTTAACTATTAAATTCAATTATTTGAGGAATATAATAAACAGCCTCTTAATACACTTTGTTATTAGCAGTCAGTATTAAAGAGTTATTGGGTATATAGATATGTAAAAAACCGTGTAATGACATGATTTAATCTGAACCATGTGGCAATTCTGTACTCTAGAAATGCGGTGCTAAACTGACAATGATACATTACACTTTGTTACGTCATTTACGCTCTTAATTCGTTAAGGCGAACAACAAATTAAAACTGATGGGTTGAAGGGAAAGTTGAAGGGAAAAAGTAAGAATAAGATAGCTAAAAAAAAGCCTCAGGACGATGCGCAAGAGCGTAAGGCCGCACAATTTTCCAGTCATTTAGCCCATGGCCTTAAAGAAGGCGCTTTAATCGGCTTGCTGGCGCTGTGTGGTTATTTGTTGTTGGCACTCTTTACCTATGACGCCATGGATCCGGGGTGGACTTTTACGGGTGACAATCTAACTGAACAGGTTGGCAACGCAGGTGGTCTGGCGGGTGCTTGGTTTGCGGATGTGTTGTTATCGCTAATGGGCTATTTGGCCTATCTATTCCCCGTCATGTTGGTTTATCGAGCCTGGTTGATTATCCGCGAACGGAAGCGTGATCACCTGTGGAATTGGCCGTTGTTTAGTTTGCATGCTGTTGGTTTTATTTTGGTTATTGTTTCTGGTGCTGGGTTGGCTACTCAGCATTTCAGCCATTATACGGGAGTGTTGCGCGAAAGTTCTGGCGGTATTCTTGGTCAGGTTATTTCGACCCTCTTTTTGTCAGCCTTTAATCCGATTGGCAGTACGCTGATTTTATTAGCGCTGTTTCTTGCTGGTATGACCGTTTTTACAGGTATGTCCTGGCTGCGTTTAATGGATCGATTGGGCGCTAGTGTTTTGTTTGTGTGCGGCTATGTGGCGAGTTTTTATCGGCGTTTGCAGCAGCGGCAAGAGGAAAAGAAAGCCTCCCAGGAAGTTCAGGAAGTTAGAAAACGCGCTTTTGAAGTGGAAATTAAAAAGGAGGTGCATCGTGAACCTCCAAAAATCAAAGCCATTGCAGCGGCCAAAGAAATCAGTAAACGGGTTGAGAAAGAGCGTCAGGTTACTCTATTTGAGGGTGAAGTGGAGGGCGAATTGCCAGCTATTTCATTGCTTGATAAGGCTGAGAAAAACCCAGATCGAGGTTATTCTTCCGATACGTTGGAAGCCATGTCTCGTATGCTGGAGATGAAGCTCAAGGACTTTGGCATTGTAGCGGAGGTGGTTGCTGTGCAGCCCGGTCCGGTTATTACACGTTTCGAAATACAGCCTGCTGCGGGAGTTAAAGTCAGTCGCATCACCAATTTGGTAAAGGATTTGGCACGTTCGTTGGCGGTGATCAGCGTACGGGTTGTGGAAGTCATTCCCGGTAAATCGGTGGTGGGTATTGAAATTCCTAACGAAGATCGTGAAATCGTACGTCTCAGTGAGGTGCTTTCAAGCCGGCAGTACGATGAGTCAAATTCGCCGCTGTGTCTCGCGCTTGGACATGATATTGGCGGCACGCCAGTGGTAGCCGATCTTGCTAAAATGCCTCACCTGTTGGTAGCGGGTACAACGGGTTCCGGTAAGTCTGTTGGCGTTAACGCCATGTTACTGAGTTTGCTATTTAAGGCCACGCCAGAAGAGGTGCGGTTGATAATGATCGATCCAAAAATGCTGGAACTGTCGGTGTATGACGGTATTCCACATTTGTTAGCGCCGGTTATTACTGACATGAAAGATGCAGCCAATGGTCTACGTTGGTGTGTAGCAGAAATGGAGCGACGTTATCGTTTGATGGCGGCGATGGGTGTACGTAACCTGAGCGGCTTTAACCGTAAGGTAAAGGATGCCATCAAGGATGGCGAGCCAATCCTCGATCCGTTGTGGAAATCCGAAGAAAACCTGCAGGAAACAGCGCCCGAGTTAACCACTTTGCCCAATATCGTGGTGGTGATTGACGAATTTGCTGACATGATAATGATCGTCGGTAAAAAGGTTGAAGAGTTGATCGCTCGAATTGCCCAGAAAGCACGAGCGGCAGGTATTCATTTGATTTTGGCGACTCAGCGTCCCTCCGTGGATGTCATTACCGGTTTGATTAAAGCCAACGTGCCAACACGTATTGGTTTCCAAGTGTCTTCTAAAATTGATTCGCGCACCATTCTTGATCAGGGTGGCGCTGAGCAGTTGCTAGGGCACGGTGATATGTTGTATTTACCGCCGGGTGCTGGTGTACCAGTACGTATTCACGGTGCTTTTGTGGCTGATGAAGAAGTGCACCGTGTGGTGAATGATTGGGTGCAACGCGGTGAACCTGAATACATAGATGAGGTCCTAGAAGGACCTTCTGACGCCGCAATGATGCCTGGTTATAACGGCTCGGAGGAAGGTAGTGATGCCGAGCAGGATGAGCTCTATGATCAAGCTGTGCAGTTTGTGACGGAAAGCCGCCGCGCGTCTATTTCAGCAGTGCAGCGCAAATTAAAGATTGGTTATAACCGTGCCGCCCGGATGGTTGAATCCATGGAGGCTGCTGGCGTGGTGACGGAAATGGGCAGCAATGGTGGCCGTGAAGTGATTGCACCTCCGCCGGTTAGGGGCTGATTTAAAATCATATTATATCAAGCTCTCACACATTTAATTTAATCTGGATATCTATGTTTGAATCAGGTCTTAATGTACTGCGAAGTAAGATTTTGTTTAGTTTGATACGACGGTTATTTGTGTTGAGTTTGTTCTTTACTCCGCTGTTGCACGCTGACCCTGATTCATTAGCGCGACTGCATGACAAATTGCAGGCGATGCGCTCATTTCAATCGGAATTTACTCAAACTGTGTTGGATGGCAGTGGTGCCATGATGCAATCTACACAGGGTGAGATTGCGGTAAAACGCCCTGGTTTATTGTATTGGCAGACGTACGCACCGCTTGAGCAATTACTGGTTTCCGATGGTGGAAAATTATGGTCTTATGATCCGGATCTTGAGCAGGTTACCGTGCAAGATGTTGATCAACGTTTAAGTCAGACGCCAGCGTTATTGCTTAGTGGTGAAGTTGATGGTTTGTCCGATAGCTATGAGGTTGAGAGTGTTCAGTTGGGTGACGAAGTATGGCAATTTCAATTGACGCCCAGAGCTCCAGACAGCCTATTTGAGCAGCTGAGATTAACGTTTTCAGGTGGTACCTTAGTGCAAATGCATCTATTAGACTCTCTGGGACAGCGTTCAAGTCTGGAATTTAATAATGTAAAAATGAACCCACAGCTTAAAGACAAAATGTTCACCTTTGTGCCGCCAGAAGGCGTGGACATAATCTCGCAATAAAAAGCTTTTCAGTAAGTTTCCTTGTAAGAACCTCCTTGTATTAGAGCTGTTCGCCAAGCTCTGTTATCATGCGCGACAGCTGAAGGGCCGTCGCGTAAACCTCTGCGAAATCTTCAATAGCACTTAAATACGCATTCACAGATTTCTTTATTTATGTCTGATTTATTTTCAACCCCTAGCTTTGAACCGCTTGCCGCGCGTATGCGGCCGCGTAACCTGTCCGATTATCTTGGTCAGGATCACATTCTCGCGCCTGGTAAAGCGTTACGCGCAGCGTTAGAGGAGGGTATGCCTCACTCTATGGTTTTGTGGGGGCCGCCGGGTGTGGGGAAAACCACATTGGCGAAAATGATCGCTGAATTATCCGACGCCAACTTTGAAGTGCTGTCGGCGGTGATGGCGGGTGTGAAGGATATTCGCGCGGCCGTTGATCGTGCCAAAATGGCGCAGGCACAAAGTAGCCGAAAAACGCTGCTGTTTGTGGATGAGGTGCATCGATTTAATAAGGCTCAGCAGGATGCTTTTTTGCCCTATGTGGAAGATGGCACGGTCATCTTCATCGGTGCCACCACCGAAAATCCCTCCTTTGAATTGAATAACGCACTGCTATCGCGGGTGCGTGTGTATGTGCTGCGCTCGCTGGATGAAGACAGCATTGTCGGACTGTTAAAACGCGCGCTGTCGGAACCTGAAAAGGGTTACGGCAAACGCAATATTCAGATTAGTGATGAGATGCTGGCACATATCGCCCGAGCAGCTGATGGTGATGCTCGCCGCTCTCTGAATTTGCTGGAAATTGCCGCTGATTTGGGTGAGCAACAGGGAGATCAGACCGTTGTTAGCGAAGCCACGTTGCAGGAAGTTTTACAGGAAAGCACGCGCCGTTTTGATAAGGGCGGCGACGTGTTTTATGAGCAAATTTCTGCGTTACACAAGGCCGTGCGCGGCAGCTCGCCCGATGCTGCGCTGTACTGGTGTATGCGTATGCTGGATGGCGGCTGTGATCCGATTTATATCGCCCGTCGTGTGTTGCGTATGGCCAGTGAAGATATTGGTAATGCCGATCCGCGCGCGCTGGATATTGCGCTGAGCGCCTGGCAAACCTTTGAGCGTCTAGGCAGCCCTGAGGGCGAGTTAGCCATCGCTCAGGCGGTAGTGTATCTGGCCAGTGCAGCAAAAAGTAATGCCGTTTATCAGGCCTATAATCTCATTAAAACCGAGGTCAAAAGTGGCCCGAGTTATGAGGTGCCAAATCACCTGCGAAATGCACCCACGCAGCTGATGAAAGACATGGATTATGGCATGGAATATCGGTATGCTCACAACGAACCAAATGGCTATGCGGCGGGCGAAAATTACATGCCCGAAGAGCTGCATAAAGAACAGTATTACATGCCCGTAGAGCGTGGGCTTGAGAGCAAAATCAAACAGAAGCTGGACTACCTGCGAGAGCTGGACAAGAGCAGTGATCAAAAGCGATATAAATAAAGGCATTAGAGCGTGAATCAGGTTGTCGCAATCGCAATCGGTGGCGCCTTGGGTGCACTGTCTCGATATTGGGTAGTTGGCCTTGTTTCGCGTCTTCTGGAACGTAACTTCCCCTACGGTACTCTGGCCGTCAATGTGATCGGTTCTTTCCTGATCGGTATCGGTTACATCGTCATCGTGCAACGGCTGCAGGGTGCCTCTGAATGGCACGCCGTTTTGATGGTGGGTTTTATCGGTGCTTTCACAACCTTTTCTACCTTTTCACTGGAAACAGTGAGCCTGATACAAGACGGGCGCTTAACCGCGGCCCTGACCTATATTTTTAGCAGTGTGTTGGTGTGTTTGCTGGCAACTGCCGCGGGTATGTTGCTCGCCAAACAAGTTTTCTAAATTTTTTTACGGAATAGAACATGCTAGATTCAAAATTACTGCGTACTAACCTGCAGGATGTTGCTGACCAATTACAGAAAAAGAATTACCAGCTGGATGTGGCGCGTGTCACTGAGTTGGAAGCCGAACGTAAAGCGATTCAGACTGAAACTGAACAGCTGCAAAATGACCGCAACTCGCGCTCCAAAAATGTCGGTAAGGCCAAAGCTGCTGGTGAAGACATTGCACCGCTGATCGCCGAAATGAATACCATGGGTGAGCGTTTGGATGAATGCAAAGCCAAGCTAAGTGCTGTGCAAAGCCAACTGGATGACATTCTCAGCG
>Ga0105356_10001727_pt1 | contig 21812 bp, 16 predicted proteins | sample GOMGulsemesocosm_3_FD_83502 | JGI IMG/M metagenome (GOLD analysis project Ga0105356, IMG submission 83502) | Methane-oxidizing microbial communities from mesocosms in the Gulf of Mexico - GOM9D Gulf of Mexico | ecosystem: Environmental > Aquatic > Marine > Cold seeps | place: Gulf of Mexico... | reverse complement strand
TTGGCGAAAGAGCAGGGCAATTGGATGAATGCGTTAGCGCGTTACAACGGTAGCTACGGCAAGTACTGGTACCCAGAACGGGTTATGGACGCATGGCGAGCGCGCTGGCAGGGCCGTTAACGGGCTGTTCTATCGTTACGTTCAGCTTTAGTTCATCTTGGCTGACCTATGATAAGCCTAAATTCACAGCTTAGGTCACTGCCATGATTCACAACACCACTAACACCCATACCAGTAATGACCCAAAAACACAGCGCAATGGGGAAATAGCATTCAGTGCAGGGCGCTCAGATACGGTTAAAGGCATTGCGCTATTGACCGGCCTGTTAGCCGCCGCTCTGTCAATGACCGCTGCCGCGACCCAGGCCCCTGATTATCAAAACAAGGGAGGTAATCACTTTTTTGATTATGCCAAGGTGCGGTCGGTCACCCCCATAATCGAGACTGTGGAACATCGCAAACCCGTTGAAATCTGCCGTGATCGCCGCGTGCGATCACCCCGTCAGCACAGCGCGACACCAATGATCCTCGGCTCTATTATAGGTGCCGCCATCGGCAACGGATTGGGCCATCACCGCAGCAACAAACGGGTTGGCGCTGTCGCAGGCTCGATTCTCGGCGCCGCCATCGGTTCAGATATCGGTCGGCAGTCACCCCACAACAACAGTAATTATCATGTGGAAACCCAGTGCACCACCCGCTATGACAGCGAATTTGAAGAGCAAATTGTTGCCTATGATGTCGAATATCGCTACCGCGGCCATACCTATCATACTCAAACTCGCGAACACCCCGGCAAACGACTACAACTGAAACTGCGCATGGCACCAGTGCCCACCTAATTTCTGGTTTCACGTGCAACATAATAATCACTACAGGCCTAACGGTATATCTACGCTGGGCCAGCTACACCTATTTAACGGTACTATATCACTCGCTTTTTATAACTAAATAATCTTCTCGTTCTATTATTAGGCTCCTATACTTGGCAGGTACGCAAACTGATCTAGACTCTTCGCCGCCGGGCGTTTGTTTAAACAGGGATTTGGCCATGACTATGTCAGCAAGCCTGGAAAACTTTCTTATTGAGCATCAGGTCGACTACCAGCTTGTCCCCCACCGCTATACCGATACCGCGTTTAACACCGCCAGTACAGCGCATATTCGTGCCTCCTGCATGGTAAAAGGTGTGTTACTACAAGACCAACAGGGCTATATAATGATCGCCTTGGGCGCCGACCGCGCACTGGACATCAATCAAATTAATCACCAGCTAAACCGCCAATTAGCGCTGGCCGACGAGCAGTCCTTGGCCCGAGTATTAGATGATTGTGCACTGGGCGCGGTGCCGGCACTGGGACAGGCCTTCGGCATTGCCACTCTGTGGGATCAACAACTGGGCTTTCAGCCAGGTTTTTACATAGAGGCAGGTAATCACCAGGAGTTGGTGCGCCTGAGCCACACTGACTTTATGTGCCTGATGAACAACAGCGATCAATGTGTGACCTCTCCCCTCACCGGTACCGCAACCCGATCGACAGCAGCTGAATAACCCGATTGTGGGAATAGCCTCAGTGTTGCGACTAAACATACTCGTTAGGCTGGCAGCCTCGCCCGAATTATTGACCTCGTACAGTCGTCGCAGTGTCTTTGTACGGCCAATTACCTGTACCTGACAGCTAAAAGTCCGTGTATTTATTCTCAGTACTATTGATCTTTGTATCTTCAACCTCTGTATCTTCAACCTCTGCTTTTTTAACCTACGCTTATACCCGCAATCTTCTACGGCCGCTCCACTCAAAGCCAGTAATACAGGTGCATTCTATATTCAAGTAGCCCTCGATCTCTTGTTAAGAACGCTCGCGACCTGAGCCTGAATTTTATTACCACTAGTATTCGAGAAAAGACTTCCTCAAACCCAACAATATTGCGTCTCAGTGACAGTTACCTTCGCAGCATCCGACAGTGACGGATATTATAATGACATCAACTATTCATTGAGAATCTGTTCTCAAAAAAGCAGCTCTGGCGAGCCCCACGGGGAAGTTGCTCAGCGACCATTACGAAAGCGTCGATGCTGACGACAGCTGTACTGCGCGACCTGCAAAATCACTTGCGACTGCTGCTAGCACCGGTAATAACAGCTAATTTACCGGTTTTTCTGCCGACTTAACGTCACCCTTCAAATACACAGCGATGCCTCCGCCGCAATCCTTAAGGGTTCTATCACTAGCACTTGTACGCTAGAATGAGACTGACCGTAGCGGAGATAAAATAACAATGGATAACTGGACAGAACTATGAACCCCGATTCCGAGAAAATGGTTGCCGAACGCGTCGTTCCGGCCAACAACAAAAAGACCCAGAGTAATGCCAAACGTAATCGCACCCTGGGCATCATTGCGGTTATTATTATCGCACTTATCATTATTATTGCCTGGACTCAGGGACCGCAACAGTCAGCTCAGGATACGCCAGTAACACTGCCCGCGGCCATTGTCGAGCCGGTAGCGCCACCGCCGATACCGGTCCCCGTAGCGGAGATTGCCCCCCCGGTGGCGGAAATCGAACAACCCCTACCCGCCCTTCCGGCTCTACCCGCTGAAATTGTGCTGGCAGCCCCACCACCGACCACATTGCAGCACAGCGATAGTCAGGTACTGCTGGCAGTGGCGGACTTTGCCCCGCAATTGGCCCAGTGGTTACTACCCAGCGATCAACTGCGAAAATGGGTACTGACGGTAGACTTGATGGCCGATGGCAAACTACCCAGTCGTTACCGCCCGATCAACTACCCCCTGAGTCCCTTCCAAGTCGAACGCCAAAACGCACAACCGGTAACTCCGGGACAGGCCAGCGGACAGCCGGCAACAGCAAACTATTCCCGACTACAAGGCATTATCGACGTAGTGCTGGCCACCGAACCCACCACACTGGCCGAGTACTATCGCCAGTGGCTGCCACTGCTCGAACAGGCCTATCGGGAGCTGGGTAAAAAAGATTCATTTGACGCCCGCTTCCGGCGCGCCCTCGATAAAGCCCTGGCGGCGCAACCGCTGGCCAAACGCCCCTCATTAATACGCCCTAGTGTGCTCTATCAATATGCGGATAAAAGCCTGGAAGATGCCAACGATATTGAAAAGTTATTGTGGCGCATGGGCGCGGACAACGGTACTAAGATACAGGGTTTCCTGCGCGAATTACGCACCCGTATGGATCGGCAGTAGCGGCGCGACGGCCCATGCGCCTAGACCGCTTCGTCAATCGTAAAACCCAATACGGCCAACAGCGCGTGCGCATGCTACTCGCCACCGGGAAAGTTCGTCTGGAGGGCGAACTCTGCACCGATGGCACACGCTCAATCAATCAGTTTAGCCGGGTAGAACTGGCCGGCGAACTTCTGCAGTGGGCCCAGCCCTACTATGTCATGTTGCACAAACCCATTGCCTACGTCAGCGCCACCCGAGATAAAAAACACCCGACCGTTGTCGATTTAATTCAGGAGACCTTTAGTGCCGAGTTACATATCGCCGGCCGACTGGATTTCAATACTACCGGGCTAATGCTGCTGACCAACGACGGCCAGTGGTCGCGGCGAATAACCGAACCCGCCGAAAAAAAACCCAAAACCTATCTGGTGACGACACAGCACCCTATTACCAGTGAATATACACAACAATTTAAGCGCGGTATTTATCTGGCCCGTGAAAAGATGACCACCCATAGTGCCGAACTGGACATTCTCGAACCGCGGTTGGGCAGACTCACTATTTACGAAGGGCGTTATCACCAGGTAAAAAGAATGTTTGGGTTTTTCGATAACCGGGTATTGGCACTGCACCGAGAACGCATGGGGGCCATCGTATTGGATCCACTGCTTCCAGCGGGCCAATATCGCCCTCTGTCAGTGCTAGAAATCGCTTCGGTGTAATTATGATGCCTGCAACGACCTACAAGCACTGACTGATAATCTAGCTCGACTCGACACTTTCTCTCCGGCATGATTTCGCAGTAGCATTTTCATCCTGCATCGCTAACAATTCCACTCAGCGACATCACAGCAGTAGCTTCTCGGCAGGAATTTCATTGCCTAAATACCTCACACATCCACACCACCTATGCCGAGACGCCCCTGACGCAGCCACTATGGATCACACGCGCAGGCACTGCGTCATTAAGGCGTTTCAATCTCCACGTATTTACTATTTTGCGCTAAATCTAGCAATTCACGTATCGCCACTGAGTACATGGCAAACTCCTGGGATTCGGCCTTTTGCAGCTCTGCCAACATCACTCGCCAGCGCGCGACCAAACCCTTTTGCTGCTCTATCCAGCGATCGACACAGGGCTCAATTTCCCCGCGCTCGCAGATATGGCGCATTGCCGCGACGGTGAGGGAGCGCTGCTGCCACTCCAGGTCGTCTCGAAAGGACTCCCGCGCCATCGCTTGCCAATTGTTATCAATGGGCAAGTTTGTAATCTGACCGGCAAACCAGTCGAGTTCCAGCCGCTCCGACAAACTGAAAAATAGTGTTGCCACCCGCTCCACCGGCTCATCCATGCTCTGCGCCGCCTCGATAATACCGAGAAAGGGATAATAATCGGTGGCGCTGGCGATCGCCGAGGCGAGCTCTGCGGGCACACCCTTGCTTAGGTAGTATTCACAGCGTTGATCGCGATCGCGTTTGAACTTGCCGTTGATCACAGTGGGCATAGCTTCTCGCAGCTGACTGACCGCTGCCTTAAAATTGTCAATTTGCGTTCCTGGATCTATCTGTCCGCGCCTATTACGAATAAACCAACGACTCGCCCGGCGCACTAGTCGCACCAATTGCGCGATCAACTCCAACTGAATGGTCGCGTCCACTTCATAATCCAACGCCTCAATTTGAGCGAGAAATTCTGGCAGTTCAAACACCTCCCTGGCGGTGACGTAGGCGCGCATAATATCGCAGACCTCGACCCCAGTAGCCGCCCCCATACGACTGACAAAAGTAATGCCCATAGTATTGACTAGGTCGTTGGCCAACTGAGTTGAAATGATTTCTCGGCGCAGGCGATGACCATGAATTTCGTTGTTAAATTCAAGGCGCAGGCGCTCGGGAAAAGCACTCTCCACCGCCGCCAGCATATAGGCATCGTCAGGCACCGAGGAATCCACCAACTCTTCTTTTAGCTGCGATTTAACGTAGGAAATTAACACCGATAGCTCCGGCCGGGTGAGTCCCTTACCGGCAGCCTTGCGCTCCAACAACACCTGATCCTCGGGAATGAACTCCAGTTGCCGATTGAGTCGGCCGCTGCCCTCCAGAGATTGAATCAAACGACGATATTCCCCTGCCCGCAGCAACGACTCCCGCTCAGCGGCGCTGAGGGCCTGGCTCTGCTGGTAGTTATTCGCCAGTACCAACTCGCTAATACTTTCGGTCATCTGTTCCAGCAACAAGTTGCGCTGTTTGGGGGTCATATCACCGCTGGCAATAACCTCGTTGAGCAAAATCTTAATATTGACTTCGTGGTCTGAACAGTCCACGCCGGCGGCGTTATCGATAAAATCGGTATTGCAGCGGCCTCCGGCGAGGGCGTACTCAACCCGAGACAGCTGGGTCATACCGAGATTGCCACCCTCTCCCAACACTTTAAAACGCAATTCGCCGCCATTGACACGCACCGTATCATTGGCCTTATCACCGACCTCTCCGTGGGTTTCTGCGCTGGACTTGACGTAGGTGCCAATGCCCCCATTCCAGAACAAATCCGCCGGCGATAACAGTACGGCTTTAATTAGCTCGTTGGGGGTTAGCTGATCGGCGCTGATATCGAAGCACTGCTTCATCTCATCTGAGATGGCAATGGACTTAGCGGAGCGTAAAAACACCCCGCCACCACTGGATAACAGCGACTGCTGATAATCGCCCCAGCCCGAACTAGAGCCTTCGAATAAACGCTTGCGCTCAACAAAACTGCTTGCTGCGTCGGGGGTTGGATCGATAAAAATATGCAGATGGTTGAACGCGCAGAGCAACTGAATATGCTCTGACAGCAACATACCATTACCAAAAACATCGCCCCCCATATCTCCGACGCCGACCACGGTAAAGTCCTGACGCTGCACATCGATGGCCATTTCCCGAAAGTGGCGCTGCACTGAAACCCAGGCTCCCTTAGCGGTGATGCCCATTTTTTTATGATCGTAACCCTCACTGCCACCAGAGGCAAAGGCATCGCCCAACCAGAATCCCGCTTTCAGCGAAAGGTCGTTGGCGATATCTGAAAAGGTCGCTGTACCCTTGTCGGCGGCAACCACCAAATACGTGTCATCGTCGTCTTTGCGCAGCACATTGACCGGTGGCACGACTTGATCACCGTCGAGATTGTCAGTGATATCGAGCAACGCCTGAATAAAAATTTGGTAGCAGCTTATGCCCTCGGCCTGCATGGCCGCGCGGTTACTAAAGTGCGCCAGCCGCCGGGCGACAAAGCCCCCCTTTGCACCGGTGGGTACGATAACGGCATTTTTTACCTGCTGAGCTTTCACTAGCCCCAGCACCTCAGTGCGGAAGTCTTCCTGCCTATCGGACCAGCGCAAGCCCCCACGGGCAACCTTGCCGCCGCGCAGGTGGACACCCTCTATCCGCGGCGAATAAACGAATATCTCGAACATCGGTATTGGCAGAGGAATATCTGGGATTTGTGCTGGCACTAACTTAAAGGAAAAATAGTTTTTCGGCTCACCGCTGTCGGCGGTCTGAAAATAATTGGTGCGCACCGTGGCTTTTATCAGCGCCAGATACTGGCGGATAATGCGGTCCTCACCCAGATTCTCGACGCTGTCTAACCCCTCTACGAGCTCTTGCTCCAACAGCTGTTCGGCACTGCTGGCAATATTTCTGCTGCCGTTAGACGCCGTCAACTCTGCGTCGGTGTGCATGCAGTCGAAGCGGGCGTTAAAAAACTCGACGATCTTCTGTGTTATTGGCAGGTGATTATAGAGTGTATCGGCGATATAGTCGCCGCTGAAATTGAATTGGATCTGCTTCATATAACGTGAATAGGCCCGCAGCATAGCGATTTGTCGCCAGCCTAAACCGGCCGCAAGAATTAACTTATTAAAGCCATCACTTTCTGCATCACGCTTCCAAATACGCTGAAAAGAGCGCTGAAATACCGCTCCATCCTGTTCGAAATTTATCTGTTGAGACAGGCCGTGGGTCAATAGAAATTCGTGTACCCATATCGACAAGCCATCCTCGCGCTTAACCCCATGCGGGCGTTCACTTTCCACACGAAGCCCGAGATTTTCCAATATCGGCATAACGTCTGACAGCGGTACCGGACGATCGAGATGAATCAGTCGCAGCCGCACAGTTTGTTCATCGTCTCCAGCCTGTCGATAGATGTTCATACCGAGATCGTCGCCACTGCTGCCACGCCCCTCCAGCAGCCCCTCGATAGCCGCGATATCACCCACCCCCGCCCGTGGCTCAAAATCGTGCATATAGCCCGGCGCAAAGGCATTGCCATACAACGCGTTGAGCGCCGAGCCCTGCTCTTCTCCGTGTTCGCCAATCAGATAATTACACAGGTGATCTTGCCAGGACATGGTCGCGTTCATAACTTCCTCTTCTAGAGACTGCACATCGATACGAATGCTCTTAGCAGGGTCAACTCGTAATATGAAATGGGTGCGAGTAAGAATAGAGTCGGAGAAGTAAGTGGTAAACTCCGACTCCATGGCGCCGTAGGCATCACACAGCAGCGTTTGCATTTTGGCCCGCAACTCGGTGCGGTAAATGTCCCGCGGAGTGTAAACTAGACAGTTGACAAATTTTCCCGAACTGTCCACCCGAACAAACAGCCTTACTTGCCTACGCTCCTGGATGTTATTGACCGCAACCGTGGTATCAAACAGTTCTTCTATAGTGCTTTGAAAAAGTTCGTCCCGGGGGAAAACCTCAAGTACATGGGCTAAATCCTTGCCAGCATGAGAATGTACAGCGAGCCCTGAGCGATCCAATACAGCGTGTACTTTTTTGCGTAGTAACGGAATACTGGCCGGCGACAAAGTATAGACTTGGGAGGTAAACAGGCCCAGGAACCGAAATTGTGTACACACTTGGCCGCCGGCGTCATACAACTTGATACCGATATAGTCCGGGTATACTTGCCGATGAATGCGCGAGCGCACCGATGACTTGGAAATAGAGACTTGACTGCTTGCCAGTTGCTGCGCACTACTTTGCTCAATCTCACGTGACAGTTCTGCCACCGCCAGCGAACCCCTGGAGCGCAACAAACCCAGTTCGGAACCTTCAACACGATGCACCGCTAGCTGCTCAGAGCTGCGGTCGACCTGCAATTGCTCGAAACCGAGAAAGGTAAAATTTTCATCGCTAAGCCACTCCATCAAGGTCGCCGACTCCTCGCAGTCGGCGATCAGCTCCGGGCTGTTGCGAATCAGCGCAACGGCCTCTTGGGCCCGGGCAGTCATCGGCTTAAAGTCCTCTACCACCACCTCAACTTCCTTGAGAACAGATGTTATGGAGGCACAAGCTTCCCGGCGCTGAAACTCATCGCCGATACGGCCAATCTCCAGATATAACAACGCCTCTTCGTTAAAGAGCTCACCGTTGCTGGGGTTGACTACCGAGCGCGCTGGCAACAGCTCTGTCAGTTGAAAATCGCGGTCGCGGACAACCGGAAGCACCACACTATGGATGCTGTGAATACGAATATTGCGGCGGTTGAGCTCACCGCGAATCGAGTCCATTAAAAACGGCATATCGGCCGCCAACACTTCAACCACTGTGTGGTTCAGTTCCCAGCCCTGCCGCAAAAAATCGGGGTTAAACAGACGCACCTTTACCGCCAGCTGCTCACGCTGCTGGACAAATTCCCAGCTGTCGAGCAAGGCAGCATAGAGATCGGCCAGCTGCCGTCCACTTTGATCGTCCACCGGGTAGTCCAAATACCACTGACGGGCGAATGCCACCAGCATCTGTGCCTGTTCCGGTTCAAACTGCGCTTGTATTTTTGTCTGCAACTGTGCCAGTAGACGGCCCTTGCCCTGCTCTTGCCCCATCAACCACCCCTTTAAGTAAATTATTTACCGGAAGTTTAGCTTAAGCTACAGATTTTGTTAGAATTTATGTAATATCCACCACACTTGGAAACTTGTCGGCGATTCGCGGTCTATAGGTGCGCTCATTGGGCTCAACGCGCAGCGGCCTCGCCATCGGTACCGGCCCCGCGAATCCATAAACATTCGATACACAGCAACATAGGCTAATAAGATAACAATGAACAATAACGAAGCATTCAGCAATCTAAAGTCTTGGCTGGAAAGCCAAATTATCGGCCAGGCAGCGCTGGTGGAACGATTGTTAATCGCTCTATTAGCGGACGGTCACTTATTGGTTGAAGGCGCTCCGGGGCTGGCCAAGACCAAGGCCATCAAGATATTGGCTCAGGGAATTGCCGGTGATTTTCACCGTATTCAATTCACCCCCGATCTACTGCCTGGCGATGTCACCGGTACCGACATTTTTCGCCCCGAAGACGGCACATTTCAGTTTCAACAGGGCCCCATCTTTCACAATTTAGTGCTCGCCGATGAAATCAACCGCGCCCCAGCCAAGGTTCAGTCCGCGCTATTGGAGGCGATGGCGGAGCGACAGGTGAGTGTGGGTAAGACCAGCTACCCGCTGCCCGATCTATTTTTGGTTATGGCCACCCAAAATCCTATTGAGCAGGAGGGTACCTACCCATTGCCGGAAGCACAGCTGGATCGGTTCTTGATGCATGTTCGAGTCGGCTACCCCGATGCCGAGGCTGAGCGGGCCATTTTACAACTGGTGCGCAGCGAGGCCACTGCTACCGCCGCCAGTAAACCGACTTTTAACGCCATCGAACAAAAAGAGATCCTAGCAGTCAGGCAGCAAGTACTGACCTTGCATTGCGCACCGGCGGTAGAGGAGTATATGGTGCAGCTGACCATGGCGACCCGTCAGCCTGGTAACTACAGCGCGGAGCTCGCCAGCTGGATAGAATTTGGCGCCAGCCCCCGCGGTACTATCGCCCTGGATCGCTGCGCCCGGGCCCATGCCTGGATTAACGGCCGCGACTTTGTCAGCCCTGACGATGTGCAGGCGGTGGCCCCAGACGTACTGCGTCACCGGCTGATATTAACCTTCGAGGCCGAGGCCAACGGCATCAGCTGTGACCAGGTGATAGAAGAGTTGCTGCGCCAAGTGCCTGTGGCCTGAGCGAGCCACAGACATGTCAACACTGCAGCGTGCCGCAGACAACAAATTGGAACAACGCCTCAGCGGCGCCTTTATCGAACTTGAGGGCCTGCTGGGGGCGCGTTTTTTCGCCCGAGAACTGGAATTACAACAGCGCCGCCGTGCGTTGAGCTTGCTGGCGGGACCCAATAAAACCAACTTTCGCGGCCGCGGTATCGACTTCGAGGAGGTACGTGCCTACCAGCCTGGCGACGATATTCGCACCATCGACTGGCGGGTCACCGCCCGTACGGGCAAAGCTTATACCAAATTGTTTCAAGAAGAGCGGGAACGGCCTCTGCTGATAATGACCGACCAGCGCCAACCGATGTTTTTTGGTAGCCAACACTGTTTTAAATCGGTAACCGCCTGTTACGTGAGTGCACTGCTGGCCTGGTCGGGCCTGAATAACGGTGATCGTGTCGGCGGCCTAGTCTTTGGCAACGCCGGCCAGCGAGAAATTCGTCCTCGACGTAGTCGCCAATCGGCGCTGGCCTTTATGCATTTACTGATGGAATATAACCAGTCTTTGAGCCAGGCCAGTTCGATGCAGTTTGATGCCGCGCAGCATCTCGAACAGTCACTGATGGAATTGCGCCGCATCGCCAAGCCTGGCAGCGCCATTTACATAGTCAGCGACTTCGCCGGTTACCTCGAATCCGGCAACGACAACAACACTAGTGCTGTTGCCAAACACCTTTACCAACTGTCTCGCCACTGTGAAATCACCGCCATTTATATCAGTGATCCACTGGAGCGACAATTGCCACCGGCGGGTCAATACACTGTTAGCGACGGCCAACAACGCAATACTATTCACACCGGAAACGCGAATCTGCGCCGCCGCTACCACCAGCACTTTGAACAGTGCCGACTGCAGTTACAGCAACAGCTAGGCATGCTGGGAATTCCCATGCTTGAGATCGGCACCGATCAAGCGCCGCTGCAAAGGCTGATGCAATACTACGGTAGACGCAGATCGTGAATAATCAAGACCCGCTAGCGCAACTCAAAGAGATACACCTGCCCGAGGCCGTGGGCCTGTGGCCGCTAGCCCCGGGTTGGTGGATAGTACTATTGCTAGTGCTCGCTGCGCTGCTAACGACAGCGCTGTGGCTACGGCGCCGGCGGCGAGCAAGTGCCTACCGCGGTGCCGCGCTGGCGGCTCTTAGCCGTCTCGAGCGCAGTGATGCCAGCCACTACCTGCAACAACTCAACCTGCTGTTAAAGCAAACTGCACTGGCGGCGGGCAGCGAACAACACGTCGCAAGCCTCAGTGGCGAACCCTGGCTACAGTTTTTAGACCTGAGCCTTGGTGACAACAGTTTTAGCTGCGGCGCCGGCGCCGTTCTGGCAAGCGGCCCCTACACCGCACAGACCACCTTTGATAGTGACGCGCTGGAGGCTCTGGCCCAGCGCTGGATCAAACACCATAAGAACGTGACCACGCCATGTTAACATTTCAACTATTGTGGGTGTGCTACCTACTGCCGCTGCCCATTGTCGCCTACTGGCTACTACCCCGGGCCAAAACCCAGCAGGCGGCGGTGCGGGTGCCTTTTTACCGCGAGCTGGAAGGCCTGGCCCATCAGCGTTCAATCACCGGCGGCCAGCGTAAAATACGAGTGCTGACACTGGCGCTGGTTTGGTGCTCGCTGGTGGCTGCTGCCGCCCAACCGCTGTGGATTGGCGAGCCGGTCAGCCTGCCCTCCAGCGGTAGAGACCTGTTGTTGGCTGTGGATATTTCCGGCAGTATGAACCGAGAAGACATGCAGGCCCAAGGCAAATTGATACCGCGAATTTTCGCGGTTAAAGCGGTGCTCAATGACTTTATCGATCGGCGCCTGGGCGATCGCTTGGGCCTTATCCTGTTTGGCACTAACGCCTACCTGCAGGCACCGTTAACCTTTGATCGCACCACCGTTAAACGCTTCTTGCTCGAGGCGCAAATAGGCTTTGCCGGCGATAAACAAACTGCCATCGGCGACGCCATTGGCCTCGCGGTCAAGCGTTTGCGTCAGCGCCCCGGTGATCGTCATGTGGTCATACTGTTAACCGATGGCGCCAACAACGGCGGCGAAGTTAACCCTATTCCCGCCGCCAAACTCGCCCGCCAGGAAAATATCGTCATCTACACGGTCGGGGTCGGCGCCGACCAGATGGTGCAGCCAGGGATATTCGGCAGCCGAGTTGGCGCGCGCAAGGTAAACCCCTCCGCCGACCTGGACGAAGAGACACTACGTGAGATCGCCAACCTTACCGGCGGCAAATATTTTCGCGCCAGGGACCCCATCGAGCTGATCAAAATTTATCAACTACTCGATGAATTGGAGCCAGTGGAAGACCGGGAAAAAAGCTTCCGGCCACAAAAGGCGCTATTTTTCTGGCCTCTGGGTGTGGCCTTGGCTCTGAGCGCGCTGCTAGCGTTGGCCTTTCTACCCTGGCGGGAATGGTTCGCAACACCGCGCGATCCAGCGGAGCCCAGGCCATGAGCGAGATAGTCGACAACCTGCACCTGCTGAGACCGCTGTGGTTAGTGGCGATTATTCCCGGACTGTCACTGGCTTGGTTTTTTTTACACCAACGCAGACGCGCTCTCAACTGGCGCGGAGCGATTAGCGAGTCGCTATTACAGCACCTAGTCGATAGCGGCGAAAACAGCACCATGGCCCGCTGGCGCAGCCACATGCCCTGGTATTTATTAGCCACCGGCTGGGTACTCAGCTGTATTGCCTTAGCCGGGCCCAGCTGGGAAAAACTGCCACAACCGGTACACCAGCGTCAAGACGCACTGGTAATCGTTTTGGATTTATCGCTATCGATGCTGGCCGAAGATATTCAACCAGCTCGAATAGCTAGGGCCCGACACAAAATACTGGACATACTAGCCCAACGGAAGGAGGGTCTCACCGCTTTGATCGCCTACTCCGGTGATGCCCATATCGTGGCGCCACTAACCGACGACCAGCCCACCATCGCCAATTTAACCCCGGCACTGGCGCCGGATATGATGCCCCTGTTTGGTAGCGACCCAGTAGCGGCCCTGCAACTAGCCGCAGAATTACTGAGCAACGCAAATGTCCCCCGAGGTAAAATCCTGCTAATTAGTGACGGTATTAGCGAGCGCGATCTCGACCATATCGGCGACAGTGTACAGGCCGACGGCCATCAACTGGCTATTCTTGGTATTGGCACCGTCGATGGCGCGCCAATACCGACCGCCAATGGTTTCCTAAAAGACAATAGCGGTACCATTATTGTGCCGCAGTTACACCGTCAACGATTGGAAGACTTAGCCCAGGCCAACAGCGGGCGCTACACCGATGTCAGCCTAGGCGGTGACGATATCAGCTTTCTATTACCTACTACCGGCCCCGAGCTGAGCGACGAAGGCGAGACCGCGCTCAGTGATCGACTGTTCGATCAGTGGCAAGATCGCGGCGCCCTGCTGGTATTACTACTGATGCCGCTAGCACTGTTGGCCTTTCGCCGGGGCTGGCTGCTGGTATTACCACTGCTATTAGTGATCGAACCCAATAGCAGCCAGGCCTTGGAGTGGCAGCAGTTGTGGCAACGCCCGGATCAACGGGCTAGCCAGGCGCTAGACCAAGGCGATGCCAAGGCTGCGGCCAAATTGTTTGAAGACAGTAATTGGCGTGCCACCGCCAACTACCAGGCCGGAGATTACGCCGCGGCGCAGGACGACTATCAGCTCGATAGTACAGCCCAGGGCCACTATAACCTCGGCAACGCACTGGCCAAGGCCGGTCAATACGATGAGGCTATCGCCGCCTATAAGGAAGCCCTGAGCCAACAGCCCAATATGGAAGATGCACAGTTTAACAAAGAGCTGCTGGAGCAGTTACAGGAAGAACAGCCGCAAGAGCAACAAGACCAAGACCAAGAAGATCAAGAACAACAGGACGGGGACTCGTCGCAGCAAGAGCAACAAGATGGCGAACAGTCGGAAGAAAATGAGCAACAAGACAGCGAGCAATCCGAGGAAAACGAGCAACAGGACGGCGAGCAATCCGAACAAAACGGGCAACAAGACGAGCAGCAATCCCCCCAAGAAGACCCCTCCGAGCCAGAAGAGAACTCAGATCCACAGGAGCCTGCCGAGCAGGAGCAAGCCGAGCGCGAGGCCCAGCAACAAGAACTCACTGAAGCACAGCAACTGGACCAACAGCAGCAGCAGGCGATGGAACAGTGGCTGCGAAAAATACCCGACGAACCCTCGGGATTGCTACGCCGGAAATTCGATTATGAATCGCGTCTGCGACAACAACGCGGCGACAACCAACAGGATCAACCACAGTGGTAACTTACCCTCTTGACACCGGCAGCGTACTGCGTTGGCTGCTATTAATCACCGCGGTACTATGCTCGACCCTGACCGCAGCCACACCGGAAGTCAGTATCGATCGCAGTGTCATTGCCAAAGACGACACCCTGGCACTGACTATTCGCAGCGACCAGAGCAATAGTAGCGCCCCGGACCTGAGCCCGCTGGAAAATAATTTTTATGTGGTCGGCAACAGCCAGAGCAGTCGTTTTATCAATCGCAATGGCCAGAGTGAATCATGGACCGAGTGGCAGATCAGTCTCATTCCCAAACGCCTTGGGCGACTCACTATTCCCTCCCTGCGGGTCAATGGCGAACGCACTGAAGCATTGAGCGTCAGTGTACAGCCGAGTATACCGGTCGCCGCCGGCACCCTCAGGCCAGTCTATATCGAGTCGGAAGTAGACAGTGATAATATTTACGTGCAGCAGCAGCTGATCTTTACCCTGCGTATCTTCCAATCCGTGCAACTCGATAATATGAATATTTCCGAGCCCGAATTTGACACCGCCATGGTGGAAAAAATGGGCCAAAAGTCTTTCCAGCGGCGCATTCAAAATACCCCCTACCGCGTTCACGAGCTACGTTATGCTATTTTCCCCCAGGAAACCGGTCAACTCGTTATTCCCGAGATGGTGTTTTCTGCCAATGAAGTGGTCAGTCAGCGCTCGGTTTTCAATTTGCCCGGGCGAGGGAAATCCATTCGCAAGCAATCCACTGCCCACACTGTCACCGTTAAAGAGGCGCCCAGGGAAACGGGTACCGCACTGTGGCTACCCGCCCAAGAGCTTACTTTGTCGGAAAGCTGGAGTGCCAACCCCGACCAGATTAGGGTCGGCGACTCGATTAGTCGCTCGGTGCTGATTCGCGCCGAGGGGTTGCTACACTCACAGCTTCCACCAACGCAATTTCCGCGGCTGGACAATGCCAACGTCTATCCCGACCAAGCCCAGTCCGCCAGTGATGCCGAGGGTGAAACGGTGGTGTCTAATAGAACCGACAGCGTGGCCATTATTCCCACTAGCGCCGGCCCTCTACACTTACCGGCGATAACCCTTAACTGGTGGAATACCCGCAGCAAGCAACTTGAACAAGCGGTGATTCCCGCACAAACTCTGCAAGTAAAAGCGGCCACCAGCAATACCCAAGGTAGCAGCACCCCACTGGCGGTCGATCACAGCAGCACCGTGCAGACCGCTGCGGCCAAGCCTGTTACAGCAAACCGGCACTGGCAGCTAAGTACAGCCGTTTTTGCATTGGCCTGGCTTATAACGCTAGTACTTTGGTGGCGGCGGCGGCCCAAAAAAGTGCCGCCAATAGTGGTGAATGACAGCAGCCGTGTCAGTGAAAAAACTGCATTTAAGGCACTGGAAAAGGTCTGCGCAGGTAGCGACCTGAATCAGGTACGCCCGGTATTGCTGAGCTGGGGGCAGAGCTACTGGCCGCAGCAGCGGCTAAATAGTCTGCAGGATATTGTCAGCTTGGCCTGCAACCCCACGTTAAACGCAGCCATTAACGCATTAAACTCGCACCGCTACGGCCCTGAAGCTAGCGATCCCTGGCAGGGCCAATCGCTATTGCAAGCGGTAGAAGACGTTCGTGAACAAAACACCAAACAGCAACAAAAACCGACTTTGGCACCACTATATTCCCGATAGGGTGCGCTAAGCAGACGTATGTAAACCACACTCTCTATTATCCTCTACTTTGGTCGGGTCAAAGTAGTGGCGGCAACTGGGCAGTTGATAGGCTTCCATGAACGCCTCCACCTGTTGCTCACTCCAATAAAAAATAGGCGCCACTTTCAGTATGCCGCGATTGTCGATCGACAGGATATCCAAGGTCTTGCGAAAATCTGTCTCTTCCCGCCGAATACCACTAATCCAAACTTCGGGCTGCAAATCCTCTAGCGCCTGGGAAAATGGCTGCAACTTGACCTGGCGAGTAAACTCTTGGTGCACGTCTGGCTCATCATCGGGATGAGGAATACCACCGAGGATAGCATTGCGCCGCTCCGCGGTTAGCTGCGGAATGTAGATCTGCATATTGGGTTTTAACTGTTCCATAATCATTTCGGCGACCCGATAGGTATCCGGCACATTGTAACCACTGTCTACCCACACCACAGGCAATTGTGGGCTGGCGTCAGTTATGATCTTTAACATTGCAGCTGAGTTCTGGGCAAAGCTGGTAGTGGCAATAGTCGGCTTGCCCAAGCTCACTGCCCAGCGAACAATGTCGACCGGGCTATGCTCGCGCAGCTCGCTATTAAGTGCTTTTAAGTCAAGATCATTTACAGACACGGTTAATACCTAATAGTTATCGCTAAGCCGAGTTACCCGTAGCGCCTGCTATAAACAATTCTACTGGCAAGGTAGAAGAAACGGGGCCATATATTTTGGAACGGGGCTATGCATTGGATTCTAGAGCAAGCCTACATATTCAGGACGGGACTATAATTTACAAACCGAATCAAAACAAATACTTAGCAATACGGAAATAGCATAAGCATATAACAACAACATTTTTAATCGGTTTGCGTGCTAACGATCTGCCTGTATAATGCCACCATCAAGCGCAAACTCTTAAGCGCGCCCTGCCTCATAGTAAAAATAATCAACGATATCAATTTTATTTTAACTGGGTACTCCCCTTCCACTAAAAACAGTGTATAATCCGCGCCCGATAGGAGCTATGACTTCTTCGGCGTAGGCGCGAACAGGCATTTATCTACCGCCCAGCAGCCAGCAATAACACAGAGCAGGAGTGTTATTGGGCCTCAATACAGAGCAAAGCTCCTGCATAAGCCACGCTGAATGGCCTACTTATTCGCTGCAAGAAAACACCGGCAACCTGATAGTTGCCATCGCTGCGAACCACCCTTTACAAACTGATATACCGAGGTAACCCTGTGTCGGCAGTCGATAAACTAGAAGCGCTCATGAAACTTGAGCTGGATTTAAAAGCTCAGTACGAAAAGAAAATCACCGCAGAACGCTATAAAGTCGAAGAGGCCATGGCTACTCAAGCCAAGCTACAGGCAACTGTGGTTGAACAGGCTACTCAAATCAGCACCCTCAAAGCCAGTGGCACCGAGTCTAAACGCTTGGAGCAGGAACTTCGCGAAAGCAATAATCGGGTAGAAAAGCTGAAAAACGAATCCGAGGCACTGAGAAAAAAAGCCAAAGAGACCAGCAAGGAACTCAATGAGCTGAAGTCCGCGATCAAAGCGCTAAAGCAGCTCGATGCGGAAAAGCTGAAAAAGAATTTGGTCGGCGCTAAAAAGAAGCTCGAAGAACAGCGCACAGCAAATACTTTGCTGAGTAAAAACATCAAAAATTACAAGCAAGAAAACCACGAGCACCTGAACACTATCGCCAAGCTGGAAGCTGAACTGGAAGAGTTTAAGCCGGCCGACGATACGGAGCAAGAAACAACCGACAGTGCCAACACCGCTGAGACTGTTGCCAGCGAAGAACCCACTGCAGTAGCCGAACAGGCCTAGCACTCCGCCGATAGCGGTGTCTCGACTCCACGTACGACACTGCTGTTAGCCCCCGCACACCGGCCCCAGCGCCCAGCCAGTTTCACCGCCACGCCCTAGTAGTCCCGACAACGACCCAATCAGGAATAGCCCCGTGATTTCCACAGCTAATGTCACCATGCAATTTGGCGCCAAGCCACTCTTCGAAAACATCTCAGTCAAGTTTGGCGGCGGTAACCGCTACGGATTGATCGGGGCCAATGGCTGTGGCAAATCGACGTTTATGAAGATATTGGACGGCAGCCTAGTGGCAACTGGCGGCAATGTCTCGGTGGACCCCAACGAGCGGGTCGGCGTATTGCAGCAGGACCAGTTTGCCTTCGAAGCGTTCACTGTAGTCGACACCGTGATGATGGGACACAGCAAACTGTGGGAATTAAAGAAAGAGCGCGATCGCCTCTATGGCCTACCGGAAATGACCGAAGAGGAAGGCATGGAAGTGGCGGAACTGGAAACCCAGTTCGCTGAATTAGACGGCTATAGCGCCGAGAGTCGCGCCGGTGAGATTCTGATGGGAGCCGGCATTGATCTGGCTCTACACAACGGGCCCATGAGTGCAGTGGCACCGGGCTGGAAGCTGCGGGTACTATTGGCGCAGGCGCTGTTTTCAGACCCGGATTTACTGCTACTGGACGAGCCGACCAACAACCTCGATATCAACACCATTCGCTGGCTAGAGTCGGTATTGAACGAACGTAAGAGCACCATGGTGATTATCTCTCACGATCGCCACTTTTTGAATAGCGTATGTACCCACATGGCCGATATCGACTACGGTGAACTGCGGGTCTACCCGGGTAACTACGATGACTTTATGATCGCCTCCACCCAGGCGCGGGAACGGTTGCAGTCACAAAACGCTAAAAAAAGCGCTCAAATTGCCGACTTACAGCAATTTGTCAGCCGCTTCTCGGCCAATGCATCCAAGGCAAAGCAGGCCACCTCTAGAGCCAAGCGTATCGAAAAAATTCAGCTTGACGATATCAAGGCCTCCAGCCGAGTCAGCCCCTACATCCGCTTTGGCCAGGAGAAAAAGCTGCACCGCCAAGCGGTGATACTGGACAATTTAGGCCACACCTTTGAGGATTCAGAAGAGGGAGCACTGTTTGAAAAGGGTAAATTAATCCTCGAGGCAGGCACCCGCCTGGCCATTATTGGCGAAAATGGCGCCGGTAAAACTACCTTACTACGCTGCCTAATGAACGAGTTAAGCCCCTCCAGTGGTACGGTAAAGTGGGCTGAAAATGCCACTCTGGGCTACTGCCCGCAGGACAGCGGTACTCTTTTTGACAACGAGTTAAACCTATTTGACTGGATGACTCAGTGGAGCAAGCCCAGCCACGGCGATCAAATTGTACGGGCAACGTTGGGACGGTTGTTGTTTTCCTCCGACGCCTTCGAGAAGAAGGTCAAGGTCTGTTCCGGTGGTGAGAAAAATCGCCTATTATTCGGCAAGATGATGATGATGGATTGCAATGTGCTGCTGCTGGACGAGCCTACCAACCACCTAGATATGGAGTCGATTGAAGCACTCAACCTGGCCCTGGACCACTACGAGGGCACACTGATCTTTGTCAGCCACGACCGTGAATTTGTTTCTTCACTAGCCACAAGGATAGTGGAAATTAAAGACCGGCAACTACAGGATTTCCAGGGCAGCTACGAAGAGTATCTCGCCAGTACCGAGACAGACCGCTAGGGTAAGTCATTCGGGTACACAGGCCAGTGCCAAACTACGGTATAGTGAGTAATAATAACCTTTAAGCGGAGTCATACAATGCGCTATCTACACACCATGGTCAGAGTTAGCAACCTGGAACAGTCCCTGGCATTTTACTGCGAGTTGTTAGGTATGGTGCAATGTGATCGCTACGACAGCGAACCAGGGCGCTTCAGCTTACTGTTTTTATGTGCACCTGAAGATGTTGCAAGCTTCGAGCAGGGCCGCGCTCCGGCCATCGAGCTAACCTACAACTGGGACGACAATGCCTACGATGGCGGCCGCAATTTTGGTCACCTGGCCTTCGAAGTCGATGACATCTACGCCTGCTGCCAGCGACTAATGGACGCCGGAGTCACCATCAACCGGCCTCCGCGCTGCGGCCATATGGCCTTTGTGCGCTCACCGGATAATATCTCCATAGAACTACTCCAGAAAGGCGGCTCCCTGGAACCACAGGAACCCTGGCTGTCGATGGAGAATACCGGTGAGTGGTAACAAGCCCTACTGCGCAGTACGCACATAAAAAAAACCCAGTAAACGAGGGCTTTTTATGTGCTGCTGGAACTCTTTCCTATGGCAACAGCGCTGCACTCAACGACTATGGACTAAACAGTCTCTAAGTTGCTTTTGTTGTAGAGAGGGGAGAACGTCTCGACCCTGCCCACATACACTTTCCGACAGTAGCCCCCGTCGTCTCAAGCGGTCATTCTACAACCGCTAGCGCGCAACCCATACCCACTTTCAGTTGAAAAACAACGCCCTCAAGCGGCTATGGCCCGCCCCCTAGCTACTCCGTGCAGCCAAACTACTTTCTAGCTTTGATCCTTGACGCAGCCACCATTTACAAGCTCTCACGTCCGTTTATGACCACAGCAGTCATTAATCTAGTACAGGGTTCTACGATAACTCTCTTCTACGGCACTTTGTTCCACCGACTCTATTGGCAATGCTGCATGATCACGGATCATCTCAAATAACGTTGGAATTGGACGTGACTGTGGCCATGTATCTGGCTTCCATAGGCCTGCACGTATTGGCGCTTTACCGCAATGAGTGAATATCTCTTGTGCTTCTATTCTCAATACAGTTTTCGGAGCCCGACCATTGATCTTGAAGCGATCACAGATCTCAGGCGCATCTAAAATTTCAGCTACTCCATTCACGCGTAGTGTCTCAGCTACAGCTGGTATCATGAATAAAAGTGCAACGTTGGGATTTGAAAGGATGTTCATCAATCCATCGAGGCGATTATTGCCCGGCCTATCAGGTAAAAGTAATCGGGTTTCAGACTCCACTTTAACGAATCCAGCGGGGTCACCTTTGGGTGAAACATCCAGGCTTGTGCCGTTGGAAGAAGCTAGTACAACAAAAGACGAGTGCTCAATGAAGTTCCGGCAATGGTCATCGATGATGGTTATGGCCTTACTCGCCGCCTTCGGGGATGTCTGTCCGTAAAGCTCTCGTAATTTTTCAGGCGTCATGTAATTAATTCCTATGACTTGGGTAGCTTTACTGGACGCACGTAGAGTTGCAAGGCCTCCAATTGGCGTGTACGGACCCTCGACAGGTAACCGTGTTCATTGCGTCTGAAACGTACTCTATAGATACCGTACATTTGTATATGATGCACGCTCTCTTTGTCATATTCGAACCCTTGCCGCTGCGCCATAATCAACTGACTTAAAAAACTTTCACTATTTCTAAATCCTCCCTGCGGAGCAAAACGAAAATTTCCTTGTATATTAAATACCGGGTCTTCTGTCTGCCCGGCGTGTAACCGCGCACGAAACAGGCATACGCCCTGACACACTACTAATAGATACAGTATCAGTCGTAGAAATGGTGCTAACCCCCATCACTCTAAGGCAATTATATTGGTCAATACAAAAAGCGTTTGTCGCCCTATTTCATTCAGGC